>ERZ773106.65-NODE-65-length-112590-cov-56.871702_pt1 | contig 112590 bp, 95 predicted proteins | sample MGYA00580572_ERZ773106 | MGnify/ENA primary metagenome ERZ773106 (study PRJEB29015, sample SAMEA2737868) | human gut metagenome | biome: human gut; feature: human-associated habitat; material: faeces | place: China | collected 2012 ... | reverse complement strand
TGCAAAGATCAATACTTAAGAATTATTCAACAAGACGTCATTTTTGGACGCTTACTGCTACTCTACTAATATCATGACACTTTACTCGTTCATCTTTTATCCTAGCCAATGCACGAACTATAACTTCGTGATTCTTTCTTTTTGACAACTGACCTATGTTTATAAAAACAAAGTCTCTTTCTGAAAACCCAAATTCACTGCGCAAGTTGACTCTATCAATGACTTCATTTTGAAAAACATCTGTATCCCCATCTATACCAGAAACATGTTCAACCCGGCATGTGTTCCATGACTTCTCACGGAAACAATCTTCTTGATTAATGGTAATAAGGACATCTATTATTCTTGAACACAATCTTTCTATAGGATAGAATAAAATCCAATTTGCAAATGGTGCCCCTTGAAAAAATGCAAACCATGACCTATGTAGACGACTTTCGTTCCTATCTTACGAGCTGTTCTACACGCAAGTCTTGCAACAACTCCACCTATAGGTGAATGACAATGTACTATACGATAGTGACGTGTTTCCACAAGATTTTTCACCATTCGATACGATTGAACAATCTTACTGATTTGAAATATATTTTGCGGTATTGGCACGTCCACAACATTAACATTTTGTCCTATCAGCTCATTTTTGAATTCATCAACACGCTTCTGACTTGTAATACTACCTTCTTGAAAGTTCGCTGCAACATCAACCTTACAGCCAAAATCTTTCAAGATTCTGATATTGTCCATATTAAACAAATCTATCATGGACGCAACAGAAGTCAACATCAAAACGTTGTGATTATTATGATTCACCAATTCACGCATTGTGTTTAATAATTCTTCTCATAGTCATACTAAGCCCTTCACTTTTCACATGTGCAAATACTCGATGTAGTGTGGATAACAGTTCGTAGATAAATTCCTGCATCCTAGCGCGATGATATGTAACAATGTGCACATCATTTGCTGAGGGTATTTTATTTTCTATTCTATCGTGCCATACCTTGCGTACAGCTTCGATGGAAAAAGATTCTCTCAGATTCTGTTGGGCAGTTTTAACCATTTTTTTCATTTCGGAAATATTATCTATCGCACAAATAATACTTTTTTTCCAACAGTCTATGCTATTGTCTACTAGAACACCATTTCTGCCGTCTTCTACAACAAGAGTATATGGTAGACAACGTGAATAAAGGCCTAATATACCGTTTTTTGAGTATTCTATATATTTGTTGAAGTATTTCCGATTACAAAAAGGTGAATCTGGTAAAGGAGACAAGCCTATATCAAAATCATGTCCTGCCATATACTCATTATACATCTCAAGCGGTTTTGAAGGGATTAACTCTATCCACTGTGTATTTGCCAAACTATCCAGTCGTGGTTCAACCCCCATTAAAGTCAGTGATAACCGATTCCCAAATCTTTCATAAACTTCATTTAACGTCGGTTTTATATATTGGTCAAATAATTCTGTGTGATCTCTTCCTGCAGCATAAACTATTCGAATTTTGTCATCTACAATAGGTACCGGTTTTATATCCTTTTCCAACACATGAGCATCAATGATAATATAATTTGGCTTTGGCGCAATCTTCTTGTATTTTTTTAGTATCAGTGGATTACAAGTAACAACGATATCTGAATCCTTCAGGCATTGCTTCACAAATTTCTTTTTCCAACGTTCTGTTGAGCCTATCGGCAATTCTAGGAAGTCATCATCATATGTCGAGACAAACAATTTTCCTGCTATCCTAATTGCTTTTGTAATCCGCACCATATAGATACTTGCAGGTCGGATGGCATAGCAAGCATTGCACCAATTTAAATCTTCCGCAGAAGCCCTTCTTGACTCAACAATTTTAACTTCATGTCTACCATCATTTAATATAGAAGTTAATGAGCTCAGATTAACCTCTATAGTAGTATTCCATTGATCATATAACGCTAAAATCTTCGTCATTCCTCCCTCCTAATCATTTACTCCCAATGATCACTTCTATGAAATGATCATATGAATGTCTATCTTTCACCTCTTGGGGCCGTGGCACATACTTTTCGTCTAGGAAATTTGGTAAGTCATCAATATTTAATCCATCAACAATATAAACATTGTTGGGAAAATAAATATCTGTATTAACAATGTTTTTATTAGTTGTCAATAGTTTTGTCTCAAAAAATAATGACTCCAAATCTCTTATGGTAATACCTTGTTGATTGTCCAAAGCAATATTAAGGACTGACCTCGATTTAGCTATTAAAGTAGTAATATCATCATAATCCATACTCTTTTGATAGTACGTTTTACGTTTTGCTAGTTTCCCATCTGCTACAATAACAAATTTCGTCCTTAGCCCCATCCCATTCAACTTCTTTTCAAGTTGCAATAGGTACTCTCCACGTCCTTTATCTTTACCTACAAACAACACATCATATACTGGAGGCTCTTTCGGTTTTACATATAATTTAAAATAGCCATTCTCGTGGAAATGTCTTAAACCATATTTTCTGCTGTCGTAATCATCATATGTCCAAATCCTCCAGCCTTTAGGAACTTGTGATGGAAAAATATGTTTAGCCTTACCTACCATATTACCATAAAGAAAGTTGAGCTGAGCATCTGGAAAAATATTTTGAACCCATTGTAAATACTCTACTGTTATCAATGGATCAGATATAATAACGTATTTAGGGGTTTCTTTACATATGTCTTTGTTGAACCATATTTTATGAGGAAAGAAGGGACATTTAAAACAAATTTCGCGTAACACGCGTTGAAATAAGTTATGCTCAACATATGGATTATACACCTTATAACCTTCCATTATAGGACCATTAAACAAGAATCCTTTGTTTGGAGTTATCTGTAATATTTCATTTTTGTTTATCATAAAATAGACTGCAAAATTAAACTTTTAGGATTCTAGTTTTCAACCTTTTCCAAAATAGTTTAAAACTACCACGTTTAAGCATGTTTACTGCGGTATTTAACCATCCTCCTACTCTAAAACAATAATACTTTAACTTAATTAGTAGTATTCTAACATTTACGAAGGAAATAGAACTGGTCTTGCATTTATACTCAGTAAATTCAGGAATGTCATATATAAGTTTGTACAAAACAGTATCAGCTTGAAAATTATCGTACAGATGACGTTGAGCATTGTTTATCAAATTTAATCTTAAGTCTGCACTTTCAATCATACGGCTAAGAGCTGCACTCCAACCTTCTTTGCTATTGTCAGTAAAAAGGCCATTGTAACCATCTTGAATTACCATACGGTAAAGCGGGCAGTCAGAAAAGACTGCTGGAATCCCCGCCAGGGTATATTCAATATACTTGTTAAAATACTTATATCTGAAAAAGCCTGTATCAGTCAAAGGGGCTAATCCTATATCGAAACCCTCAGTTCCGAGATAACGTTTAAACTCTTTATAAGGCATATGAGGAACGAAGTGCACTTCAAACAAACCTTCAAACTCTGACATGTCAGGGTGGAGTGCCATTAAGTAAATTGCCAGACGATTGGCATATTTCTGAGCTAACATATGTAAGGCGGGTCTCATAATCACATTAAATAAATTATTGCTGCCATCATTTACATAGATAGCCAGTTTTACTATACCTTTGTGCTCCCCGTCTTGCGATGGCAGATACATCTCATTTTCTTCAACAATAGTATTTGTCACTACATATCGACGCGTGTGGCAGAAAATTATATACTTTTCGGCCAAAAGCCTATTAACCGTCAATAAACAGTCAATATGGTTTAGTATTGATTTCAGACAGTCATGACGTTTCTCCCAATATCCTGAACCATCTGCACCGTAAGAACTCCCTAAACTCAAAAAATCGTCATCAATAGACAAGACTACAAACTTTCCCATCTTTTTTGCTAGAGCAGCTAAATCTCGTTCTATTAACGAAGTGCTCCGTACTAACAATAGTACATCGCACCATAGCATGTCTTCTTTTCTGACTTGAGACGCCAATAGACCACGGCTTATCAGAAGCCCCCTTCCCTCTAATAGTTTGTGTACCCGGCAAGTTTCAATATTACTAGGCTCAACTGCTTCATATACAATTAATACGTGTGTCATTATTTCTTTAAGAATTTCTCCATCAAAAATCCTTTTGCCTGGACATAGTTGGAGTTCTTTGTAGCCCTGGACAACACCAAGTATACAACAACCCCAGCAACAATCTGAAAAAACAGGACAACCATTTGATTCCAAGGCACCATTCCGAGTAAGAAAACTATAGCACACATCACAAGTGACATCATCAGCGAAGGGCTAATATCCTTCCATAGTTCAGAAAAAGTATAGTTCAAAAGACTGCGGACTTTGTATTGTGTTGTTAACGCTACAGTTAAACTTACTATCAAGTTTGATAAAAGAACAAATAAAATGTTCAATTTGAAAAGAACGACTAAAAGCCCCCCTGTCACCATCAGTAACGATCTTAAAACTTCAACATGAACACTATATTTACTCTGCCCTTTAGCATAAAAGGCGCTGTAACCTATAGCCCTTATTGGATTAACAGCATAATAAAGACAGAAGAAATACATAAGGGGAATACTAGGATCCCATTTTTCTGTTAACAAAATAGGAATCAACACCTTAGCGGTTCCAATAAGACCAAACATCATGGGTAGGATTACATACATTGTCAGTGACATCACCTTTCTTAAGACCGTTTTCATCTCCTCGTCACTATTTTGTCTGGAAGACAAAGTGGGCAAAAGTACGCTATTGATTGAATTGTACGCATTGAGTCCTATTGTTTCAGGAAGAATATTCGCTCTATTTATAAACCCCAGATCTTTGGTGGAATATGCTTTTCCTATAATAAGATTGGTAAAATTATTACCGAAGAAGTCAAGAAATGAAGCACCTAAAACACCAATCGTAAATTTTGTCATACTTTTAGCAACTTCTAACGAAAATTTGAAAGAAATCTTCCAACGAAAAACTATTAGCAACATGACCATTTCTATCAGGTTAGAGGAGACCTGCTGTACAACCAGTGCCCATACTCCGAAGCCCATATATGCCATCACCAATGCAATAAACCCTGAGGCAAGACTACTTGTAAACGCAGCTATTGTCATCTTCTTGAATTGCATCTCCCGTGTAGCTTTTGCACGGATTACTGAAGATACAGATTCAAAAAAGAGTAAAAGAGTAATTGCTCTTAAGACTGGACAGAGGTCAGGACTTTCATAAAAGTCAGCAAACAGAGGTGAGCAAAACCAAATGATGACATACATAACGGACGTAAATGCCAAACTCATCGTCATCACAGTCGAATAGTCTATTGGTACTATTTCTTTTTTCCGGATGAGGGCTACATTAAAACCATTTAGGATAAAGATGTCACAGAAAACGATGAAAACCATCGTTAGAGCAACCACACCATATACCTCCGGGACTATAATACGAGCCAGTAAAATAGAGATAAACAATGTAACGATTTTCCTTGATATAACATCAACTAATCGCCATAACGCGCTGGATGCAAATTGTGTTGATGAGACCTTTTCCATATTCCTATTGAGGTTCCTATTTAAGAAACTACCCTAAAAAACTATACTATTCCAATAGATGAAGAAGCCACCATCAATTATTGAAAAGATACCTATAACAAATATAAAATAGAAAATGAGATATGAGCATCTCATCCACCACCCAACATTTGATTTGCTTAACATATATTGTGATGACACATTAGCAATCGAAACTGCAGTCAATATATAGACATTCTGAAAAATACGATAAAAATGATTTGAAATACCCATCAATGGCAATGCTAAAAGCATGATTATGTTAAACCTAAAAATATAAATTGGCAGATTTGACAATAAAATACTATTATCATTAATCCTCATCTTGTACTTTTTCATTGCAACGTACGAGAACCAAATATTGACAATGACTGCTACGGATAATAAAATGTTTTTCCAATAAAAGAGGCTCTCTAACTCAGACAAATAATGTTCGTTATAGTAATCACCAAGTATAGCTGTCGTTATAAGTTTGAAACCACCTGACTCTATAAAAAAAATTGAACTAATAACAAACAAAAAGACAACACAGACCAAAGACTTTGTGTTAATTTTATCACAAAATGCGATAAGTCCTAACAGATAGAAAAAGGTAGCATGATGAAATAAGCCCGCTATGACTACCAACAAGACATAAAGCCACTTACCTAAATTGGTTTTGTTCAAAAAAAACAAGAAAAAGCCCCAATACAAGAAAGATACTGCAATTCCATTTCTCATTTGAGACGAGAAAGTGATTATTGGGAAAATGTAGGTAATTGCTAAAACCCATGAAGGAAAATATGAGTACTTATAAACAAATGTAAAAATCGGTATAGACCACAAGATGAAACACAGCAATCTAAATTGACTAAAACTTATACCTGACAAATTGGAATAAAACAAAAATAAATCCCACAACAGAGATCTTTCACTTTCATCAACATCATTTGCAAAGAAAAGTTGATTGTAACTTGCTTCATAATTGCGTAAATCAAAACCATCTGAAAAGTGTGTGGATATAAATAATAAAGCCAAATATAGCAGTAAATATAAGAACTTTGACTGTTTCTTTATTATAGCTAATAATATCAAAAAGCAAACAATACTAAAGTATACCATCAGCCATTTTCTATTTTAATATATATACTTCCCATCAGCCACATTCTTCAGATGCTGACCATATGGCGATTTCCCATATCGTTCAGTGGAAGCGATGAGCGTAGTTTTGTCAATCCATCCATTCTTATAGGCAAATTCCTCGGGGGCAGAGTTCTTTACGCCCTGCCGTTTCTCGATCATCTGTACGAACTCAGAAGCTTCCATAAGACAGTAATTGAGTGCTTACTTGTTTTTATGCCCTGCTCGTATTAAATATTGCTGCTCCATTTTCCTCAATCTCTCTTCACTCTCCTTCGCCAGTTTCTTGTCGCTCTTCGGCCAATTTGCTACGACCTTGATTCCGGGAATATAGCTGTCACCCGTAAAGAGATTGTCTCCAATTATGTAAGAAAGGCAGGAAGAATCGTGCCCAGGAGTTGCTAGTATCTTCACTTTGAGACCGCAAATTGAGAGTGTTTCTGAGTCAAAGCATATTTGCACAGAGTCATCTGAACCACTGAATACAAAGTCTTCGCAATCTGTGTGGTAGTGAGAGATGTTCAGTTTCGGACTGCGCAGACCTTCTAAACCAAACTCGTTGGTGATAATTTTGACCGAAGAGAACTTCTGGATAATCACATTTAGACCATAGATATGGTCAAAATGCGAATGAGTGAGAAGAATGTGACTCAACACTAATCTGTGTTCAGTTAGATAGTCTGTAATCGGTCCAACATCACCGCAATCCACAATCATGGCTTGCCGTGACTCCTCCCCATGTACAACGTAAGTGCAGGAGTTGAAGACCAAGTTGACTATCCTATGGATTATCATTAGCACAATGGACCGAAAAGGCTGCTCCATTTGACCAGTCGGTCGATGAGGAACATGCCATCCCAAGGCATTTCAAAGTTCAACATTCTGCCAATCAGAGGGAATCGGGCAACTCCCTTTGCTGAAGCAGCATTGGCAAACGCAATAGCCTTGTCTTCGGGTGCAGCGATACCGATGGTCTGAATAAAATCTTCGATATGAGCAAGTGCTTCATCAATGTGGTTGACCTCATGGACCATCAGGACACGAGAGTAAACGGGCTTGCACCACTCGCTCGGTCCTTCATTAGAAAGCAGGATAGACCATGACATTGTGTCGCTTCCCCAAATCTTACCTTTGAAGTCATAGACTCCGCGAGCTGAATGGATGGCAGAAATCTGTTCTGGAGAAATGGCTGGTTTCGGAATCTGAATTTCAGTCTTCGGGAAACTCTCTGCAAGAATCTCGCAAAAATGCTCTGGAGAAATCTCTCCACCACGCTCGATATAGAGATTGTGAGGTGAAGCACAACCAGCCTGGTCGAATACTGCAACATCGACAGATACACGGCGAGCCAACTTTTTGGCTTCCAGTTCAGAGCCCAATTCTTCCTTGGCAATCACTGCATAAGAGAGTTTCGGACCGAAAATCACTGTCTGGCAGTCAGTCACCGAAGGATAAGCAGCAACAGCTTCCACTGCTTCCTTACCTCCCCAAGCAATACGAACCTTTGCTGCAAGAGACATCTGTTCGCCAAGTTTCTGAGCATTGCGAGAGAAGTAAACCACAGCTATAGTCCTTACCAAGTCGTCACCATTGATGGTGTAACCATCAATGGTGGTATATGTCAGTCCTTCAAAAACACTCACAAGAGCTGAGAACACTCTGCCATCCTTGGCTGCAACCTTCAAGAGGTTGACGTTTTTCGTAACGATACACTGAACGAGTGCAAACATGCCAAGAATCTGCACGTTGCCAGCCATCCAATGACAGCACAGTCCACGACCAACAGCATGAAGCAGATGCTTGCCGCTATCTGGGAACGGATGATAGCTGTCCATATAATGAACGTTGCCGCGCAGACCTTCCAGAGCAACCTGTCTCAAATGCCTTGCGTCACACCACTGAGAGAGGAAGAGCAAACCTTTATCCTTCAAGAAAGCAAACTGTGGGTCATGCAACCATTTCTGGCTGGCAGCTCCAATCAGACCAATCAGAGCCTCGATTGGCTGCTGCTTCAACCACTCGTTCTGAGCATTGAGTTGAGCGATAATCTCCTTCAATTGACCTTCTCCATCCTCAGCTATCAAATCGCCTTTAAAATACTGAACATCGAGATTGGTATCATTGATTGCAGACTTTGCAGCCTCCTGGCCAAATGTAAGTTTTGCAGAAAGAATGTCACCGCAGCCACGTACCTCTGCCTTCTTCAAACGACCAACAACACGGAACCTCTGTCCTGGCCTGCCATAAGGACAAGGTTCATTCTCCAATATGCCAATATCGTCTGTCAAAACAACATTACCTGGATAAGAATGAGGAATAGGAGTGATGAACTCCAACATACCTTCCTTGCCTGCTTCGACTGGTTGACGTGTCACAGTGTCACGAACAATGACACGCACATAGCTTGAAGCGTGCTTGCAACCACAAGGGCAATCTGGATAGTTCAATCCCATCTGCTCTGTGAAGCCATAAATATCAATGACATCAGCAGGTTCTATGCCGAAGCATTCTGAAAGCTGCTGATTGAACAGTTCCTTGCTGATCTTCTCGCTCTCCAGTTTCTTCCAACCACCGATATGAATAATCTTTGAACCTTTAGGCAACTGAATCTTGATGTCGCTACCAACAATTGACTCCAACACATTCTGATAAAGAATGTATGTGAAACCGAATACCACAACAGGCTGGTCGGCAGACAGTGAAGTCACATATTCCTGAATACCTTCCACATCAAAGTAAGATATACCATCCTTTGCTTTGAGGAAATATCCAACCTTGCTTGCAAACTTCAAGTAACCGGTCACAGCAGCAAAACGCGCTCCAAGCAGTCTGCGATCTGCACCTCTAGGGTCAATATCCATAATCAGGAACGGAATTCGCTTTGCTCCGATAAATTCACTGATTACCTTCACCATTGCCTTACTTTGACGTTTAGCAGTTATCTTGTCTAGTACAACTGTGCTTGGTATTCCAGATGTTGCCGAAGACTGCAATGCCATTGTCAAATCTTCTTTCGGAACAGAATTCAGCTTGAAGCCAAGTTCCTTGAACACACTCACTGCCACAGCAGGGATGTCCTTCAATGAAGTGATTTGCAGGTGTGGGTCAAATCCCTTGCGGTTACAAAACTGGCGATACATCTGGTTATTTTCGTAATGAAACACCAATTCTTCCTGCAATGACTTAATGAAAAGTTCTTCTGCTTCTACACTGCTATCATAAGGAGGAATAGAAAGCAGCGCATCGGTTATATATTCTTTTTCTTCCATATACATCAATTTATTTTAATAGCAAACGTTGCAGTTTACCAGATGTAGTCTTTGGCAATTCGGCAATATGCTCTATATAAACAGGCACTTTGTAGTTCTCCAGTCGTGCTGTCACATATTGCTTTATCATATCATCGTCGTTGGCTGTGAGAGTTCCTACCACGAACGCTTTCACCACCTCACCCATCACATCGTCTTTCACACCGACGCAGGCTGATTCTTCGCATCCTCCTATCTGGTTGATGACTTCCTCAACCTCAATAGGGCTCACCTTCTTACCACCAACGTTAATTATCTCTTTTATTCTGCTTTTCAGATAGATATACCCCTCAGTATCCATATACCCCCAGTCACCTGTACGGAAATAATCTCCATAGAAATCCTGACGAAAGTCCTCTTCGCTCATTCCCCAATAAAAAGAGCATACGTGGTCTCCTTTAACACAGATTTCTCCTTCTGTGCCTTCAGCAACTATCTCGCCATTGTTTATCACAGCAATCTCTCTGCCAGGAGAAGGTTTGCCTATCGACATTAGGTGAGTTGTGTCATCATGGAAAGACAGGAACGAACTGCGTGAAGCTTCTGTCAGTCCATAGTGCATACAAATTTTTGTGTTCGGCAATATTGACATGAGTTTTCTCTTGTCAACTTCCGACATGAATGCACTGCCAATCTCTATGTATTTCAATTGGTCAGCATAGTCAGCGAGTTTCTCACCACTCATCTTTTGGATGTAGTTCCAACTTGACGGAACCATGCCAAACCCAGTACAGTGGCAACGTTCCATTTCTGCATAGAACTTCTTCATGCTGGCAAAGCTGCCAAGCAAAACAAGCGTTGCACCTTTTGAGAAGACACAGCGCAAACGACCGAGACCAAACGAGTGACTGATTGGCAGAGCCAACAACTCAACATCATCAGTTGTGTTGCCAATGAATGTGTTAATTTGCTCAGCCGCAGCCTTCTGGTTAAGGAAAGAAAGTGCAACCCCCTTTGGTAGGCCAGTAGTGCCTGTCGTAAACATTAGGTCGGCAATGTCTGCCAGCTGAGGAAACTGAAGTTCGGCAGGCTGTTCGGCAGTGACATCAGCAAACGGAATCGCGTTCAACTTTCCCTTGCTGCGCAGTTCACCTACAATCAACTTTGGCTGTGAACAGTCCAAGATTCTCTGCAAACGTACAGGATTTGTCTCCGAATCAATAGGCACACACACTAGTCCTGCCATGTGAGCACCAAAGTAAGAGTAAACAAACTCCACTTTCTTGTTTGCCGATATCACAACCCTGTCACCATGCTGTAAACCACACTGCTTGAAATAAGTGGCTGCCAACATAACCTTCTGCACCAGTTCCTCATAACTGACCTTCACAGAGCCTGCCACGATAGCAAGTTTCTGTGGAGTCAGTTTCGCAGTTTCAAATATTCTTTCCTCGACAGTCATAGTTTAAAGTTTCTCTTCTACAGCTTTGACAATGTCGCTAGCAGCTTCAAGTTCCATCATCTCTTCTGGTTCAAAGTTGATTTCAAACGCTTCCTCAACAGATGAGAGGATAGTCAAGTGACCCATTGAATCCCAAGCAGGAAAATCACCAATAGTACTGTTAAGAGTTACTTCACTCACAGAGACCTCGCAAACTCCAGCGATAATCTCAAAAACTTTTTCTTTTACGTCCATATGCTTATTTCAATTTATAATTTATAATCCTCCGTCAACTCTTATGATTTGACCATTTATATAAGAAGATTCTTCTGATGCAAGAAATGCAACTAAGTTTGCAACTTCTTCGGCAGTACCTAATCGTTTACTTGCACTTGCAGCAACCATAGACTCTTTTGCTTTATCTCCCATGTTGTCCGCCATATCTGTCTTAATCATTCCCGGAGCTACAGCATTAACACGAATCTTCATTTGAGAAAATTCTTGCGCAAGTACTTTAGTGGTAAGAGCTATTGACGCTTTCGTTGAACCATAGATAGAAACACCTATTCCACCATCAAGACCTGCAACAGAAGACATATTTATTATAGAAGGAGCCTCAGATTTCTTCATTACTCCCACCAAACTTTGAATAATCATCAAAGGGGAAAAATAATTAATCTGGAAAATCCTATGAACATCTGACATCTTGGTAAATGCCAGAATTGCCATCTTCCCAACACCTGCATTATTTACAAGAATATCTATCGGTTGCTTTAAATCCTTGATTTCTTTAATACCTACTTTGACAGATTCCTCATCACTCATGTCAAAATATATAGGAGTGACTTCAATACCATTCCTCTCTGCAATTGTAGCAAATAGTGTCTGCCTTTCTTCGGACTTTCTACTACTACAAGCTATAACATTTGCACCTTCTTCTGCAAGTTTGTTCAAGATAGCCAAGCCAATACCTTTGTTAGCTCCTGTCAATACAGCTGTTTTATTCTGTAATCGCTTCATGTTCTACAAGTTCAACAAGACCTACATCCTTGTGAAACAAAAAAACCATTCTTTTGTTATCCATTCCTTTAGACACATCAATCTTGCTGACAGGCATAAATTTGTTCTGTCGCATTTCTTTTATAGCATCTTCAAGTTTGCAATAAACTTCATAACATATATGATATGGTGTAACACCATTCTTGCTAATCGTTTTATTTACGGGAGATTTATCATCATAAGGTGCAAGTAATTCAATAGTTGGCATACCTTCTTTTTTATAGAAGTAACCATACACGTTCTGACCTTCATCATATGCACCAAAAGTTTCTTCGTAACCCATTGCCTTATAGAAAGCAGCTGTCTTCTGAATGTCCGGTGTAGCTATCCCTATATGGTTTACATCATATTTAAAGTTAAATTTCATCCCAGAGTCTTACTTTTATTGATTCTGCTATCTTTTCCTTCGTCAGGCCATGTTGATCAAGAAGATATTTGTAGTCACCTACTGAACTGAATCTATCACAAATACCGATTCTAAGCAACCTTGGCATATTGCCTTCTTCTGCCATCAACTCTGCAACTGCACCTCCTAAACCTCCAACTATGTTATGTTCTTCAACTGAAACTACAAGTTTACTGCCTTTTATCAATTCAACCAGAGAGGTGCTTAAAGGTTTAATAGAGCATACGTCAACAACCTTAGCCTTAACGCCTTCTTCAACCAACGACTTGACAGCTTCCCTGCAATAATGAACCATTGAGCCAGTAGCAACAACAGTCACCTCATCACCGTTATTCTCAACGACTTTAGGTTGGGTTAAGTCAAGTTCAAAATCCTCATTGTAAATAATTGGCATGTTGGTTGTGCCAGACAATCTAATATAAACTGGACCGTCTATCTCTAATGCTACTTCAAAAGCCTTAACTGCTTCTCCAGCATCAGCAGGAGAAAGAACCGTCATTCCCGGTATTGTTCTCATCAAGGTTAAGTCCTCAATACTGTAATGGGTATTACCAAAATAAGTGAGAGTAAAGCCACTGTTTATACCTATCAATATTGCCTTATTACCCATGTAACCAAAGAACTGACGAACAGGTTCAAAACTTCTCATGGTTATAAAGCAAGCTTGAGCTACAACAACACATTTTATCCCTTCGCTTGCTAACCCAGCAGCTACGCCTATCATGTTTTGTTCGGCAATGCCAACATTGATAAAGTCATCTGGATATTTTTGAGCAAAACGGCTCAAACCTGCACCAGAACACATGTCTGATGTAAGAACCTTGAAGTTATAAAAGTCGTGGTAATATGGCAATGCCGAACCAAATATTGCTCCGTTCATACCGAACATCGAGAGCATCTTAACATTGAATTTCATCTTTTCCATAGTCTCATTCTGCATTAAGTTCTTGAATCGCTTGGTCGTACTTCTTTTGGTTTACCACGCCATGATGCCATGCAGTAATATTCTCCATAAACGAAATTCCTTTGCCTTTAACCGTATTGGCAATGATAGCTTTTGCTCTACCAGTAGAAGGCTGTTCTATCCCTTTACTTAAAGCTTCTATACTATGACCGTCCACTTCATAGGTTTCTAGACCAAATGCTTTCAACTTATCCGCCATCGGTGACAAGTCAAGAATTTCGGCAGTAGGTCCATCTGCTTGTAATCCATTGCAGTCAACAACGACGATAACATTGTCTAGTTTGTATTTGTTTATTATAGCAAGTGCTTCCCAAAATATACCTTCATCACACTCACCATCACCAACAACTACGTAAATTTTATTATCAATGTTTCTTGATTTGCTTGCAATAGCGAGACCGGTTGCAAAAGAAATTCCCAAACCTAAACTACCACCAGAGTATTCAATGCCATTATTCAAATCCCTGCTTGCATGAGCAAACAAATGTGTTCCATTCGTTTCGAAAGTCTCTACTTGTTCTTTCGTCATTACACCAAAAAATTCAAGGACACAGTACAAAGCCAAAGCTCCATGACCTTTACTTAAAACAACACGGTCTCGGTTTTCTGTCTTATCCTTTAAATCTATATGCTGATAGATACTTGTCAAAATTTCAACACATGACAATGCACCACCTAAGTGAGCACCAGATCCTCCAGCTTTTAGTGAAAGTTCCAGTATTCGCTTGCGAATCTCTTTTGTTTCCATACACAAGTTAGATTTCAATAATTTCTGGGATAACTAAGTTCTCGGTTTCAAAATAAGTAGCTGCCCATGAGAGACCGACTCCAAAACCACTACCGATGAGTTTCATGTGCTTGCTTCTTAGATCTTCTTTTGCTCTTGACACAAGAGTCAAAGGAATTGAACCACTGCTTGTGTTACCGAATTCTTCAATACAATACAATACCTTGTCCTCATCAAGTTTCATCTTACGTCTAATTTTCTCATCCATGAAGAGATTAGCCTGATGCAAACAATAGTAGTCAATTTCCTCCCGATTGATTTCAAATTTCTCAATCAAATCCTTAATCTGCTTAGGTGCTTTTGAAATTGCGAATGAGAATACAGACATTCCATCCATAACGATATGAGTATTGTTCCTTACAATACCATCTCCATAATCGACCTTTTCAAGTGACTTTTCGTTAATTGGATTTCTATACCCACCGTCTTTAATAATAATCTTGTCCCAGCCAGAACCATCTGTATTCAAAGCAAACTTGATTGGAGATTCCTCATCTGTATATTCCAACGCAGTACAAGTTCCTGCATCGCCAAAAAGAGGAAGTGTTGTCTTATCGTCAGGCGAAGCTACCTTTGATGCTGTATCACCAGAGAAGAGCAACCCCTTCTTTATGAAACTTGTCTGCATAAGAGAGGTTAGAATACTAAGACCGTAAACCCAGCCAGAACAACCATGAGGCACATCAGTAGCAAAGCAATCCTGACTAAGACCAAGGCGATTCTGGAGAATACATGCAACTGGTGGTTGAATAAAGTCAGGTGTTTGAGTCACACATACAATTGCTTGAATGTCCTCTTTATTCCACCCTAACTCTGAAATAAGTTTTTCTGCTGCACCATAGAATAGATCGGACGTACAAATATCTTTTCCACCAACATGTCGTTGGTCAATACCAATAATATTTCTTACTTTGGTGTAATCACCCCATTTCTGATATGCATCAATATTTCGCTCGATATGTTTAGGAACACAAGCTGAAATGCCTCTAAAGGCAACGTGTTTTGTTTCTAAAAAAGCCATATTATTAAATTGTATATCCTCCGTCTATAACAAGATTAAGACCTGTTGTATAAGAAGAAGCATCAGATAATAGATAAATAATAGCCCAGGCTATTTCTTCCGGATTTCCATATCTACCTAAAGGATAATTTTTCAAGTCTTCTGCCAATTGATCTTCGCTTACAGTACCACTATTAAGGATACCGGTGTTTACCATTGCAGGACAAACCGCATTTACTCGTATCTGTTTCGAAGCGTATTCTAAAGCAGCTGTTCTGACAAATGCACTTATGGCTCCTTTACTGACAGTGTACATGGCATTACCTACAGTGGTGTAACCTAGGCCTGCAAGAGAACTGGTAAAGACTACAGAAGAACCTTTTTTGATTTTCTTCTTCTTTAAAAGTAACCTAAAAAGGTTTATAGGAGAAATCGTGTTTACGTTTATTATATTTAAGAAATCTTCTTCTTTTATGAAAGGAATAGGAGAAATTTTTGTGTAACCAGCATTGTTGACCAAGCCTTGAATCCCTGGAACACTGTCAACCAAATTCGAGACCTCGTCATTGAAATTTAAATCACAAAGAACCATCTTATGTCCTTCACCTTCCAATAAATTTAGTGTTTCCCTAAGTCTATCCTCGTTACGTGCGGTTATGACAACCTTTGCTCCGAGTTTGGAACACTCTATCGCTGTAGCTCTTCCAATACCGCTGCTTGCACCAGTAACGAGTATCGTTTTCCCCTCGAGAGAATACGGATTGTACATATTATAGTTTACTTTTTACTATATTGAACAAGTCTTCAATTGTAGTAACGTTGCGGATGTCATCCCCCTTGATGGTGACATCATACTCTTCATCTATCATTGCGATTACAGACAGAGCGAGAAGAGAAGACCACTCGTCAAGAGTTTTAAACTCAGTTTCTGCAGTAAATACTTCAGCGTCTGTTTCATCAAACTGTGCTGCAAAATTTTCGATAAATTCTTTGATTTCCATATTAATACGCTTTTACTATTGAAATATTTTTTCTGATTTTTAATGTTTTCTTCTCATAATTCTCCTTAGTCAATTTTCCAAAAAGGAATAGTTCCCCGGAATCATCGACATTCTCTCCATACCATTTGCATCCAAAACCTTGATTTAAACTAATGACAGACTTGTTATCCTTATACACCCAGATTTCTAAATAAGATAAACCCAAAGTATAAAATATGAAATCGTCACAAAGAAGTGCTGCTTCCATATTTTGTACAGAATCGCCAAAAGAACAGAAACGACCAACCTCCGCATGTTCATTGTTAATATTATAAACACTTATAGTCCCAAGACTTTCACCTTTATTATTTGTAAAGATAAAATAATAGCTATCACTATCATTTCTTTGTTTGCTGATCCAACTCTTTTGTTGCTCAACAGTAATATTTAAAGGTGGCAAATATTTAGATATTTCCTTGTCGTTCCGTATTTTAAGAATAAATTCCGCATCCTCAGGTTGGACAGCCCGAAGATGCACAAATTTTCCTTCAATTGCTTTGTTGTAAACCATAACTTATTTTACAGTATCATTTACAATTGCAACAATCTTCTCTACTTCTTCGTTAGTCAGCCACATGTGCAAAGGAAGTGTAATGATATGTTCACTGACTTCACGAGCTTTAGGACAAGTGCCCTCAGCATAGCGATACATGCTATACTCAATATTGTCGCGATAATGAACTCCTGCATAAATGTCATTCTCTGCGAGTTTGCCAAGAAGAGCTTCTCTGTCTGGAACGATGAGTTCGTAGATATGATATGAGCATTCATCAGCATAAGGTGCAGGTACAATCTTGATGTTAGGATTACTCTTGAAAGCCTTGTCATACATTGCAACTATCTCGCGGCGACGAGCATTGTCGCGGTCAAGATATTTAAGCTGCACGAGTGCAATAGCAGCCATAATGGCATTACCATTGTACTTGTAGCCAACGTAGTCAACATCATACATCCAAGAATAAGTACCCTTGTTAGAGCGAGCATATGTATCCTTGTTGATACCAAGCCATGCTAACTGACGTGCAAGTTTGTCTTGCCTCTCTGTCTGGAAGCAAATCATACCGCTATCACCTGTCGGAAGGTTCTTAACTGCCTGATAAGAGTAAACTGTAACATCAACTCCATCCCAAGTACCAGGACAAACACCATTAACACGAGTGCCTGACATATGAGCTGCATCAAGGATGAGTTTGAGGTTATGCTTCTTGCAAATCTCAATTATCTTGTCGAGCTGACCTACACGACCACCATAACCAACGAAGATTATAGCCCGAGTTTTTTCGTTGATTTTCTTTTCAACATCTACTGGATCAAGACAGAGGTATTTATCAATATCAGCAAATGTTACATGCAAGTTTTCATACAGCGGAGCATGGTTTGTAGAAACAAATGTGATAGGAGTTGAAATAACTTCGTCACCATCCTGCCAGCCATTCTCCATTTTAAGAATTTTAACAGCGAGATGAAGACCAACCGTATTTGAGCTGATGTAGTAGGCATACTTATGACCTGTATATTTCTTCCATGCTTCTTCAAACTGTACAGTCTTAAAGCCCATGCCCGTCCAACCTTTTTCAAGGCATTCACGAACCGCATCGATACATTCTTCGATTTCAAACTTTGGTTTTAGAACTTGAATACTCATAATTATATTATTTATTTTTATTGTTTATTATACACACAGTATCTGATCACATCCTTGTGTGTGCCATCTTCAAAGACTACCTCATCCTTCAACACAGCCTCTTCTTCGAACCCTGCTTTAGCAAGCAACTCTTGTTCATCCTTAAAACAACTAAATACATAAGAATATACCTTATGCATGCCGTATTCATTGAACGCCTTATCTAAAAGTAGTTGAACAGCTAGTGATTGGCTATCATTTTGCCATTCTTCATCGTTACTTGTAAATATACATAGTTCGCAACGTTTGTTAGTGTAATCCATATCTTTCAGATAAACAGTGGCAATTGGATAGGCTACTACGCCGTAGTCTTCTTCGAGTCTTTCAACAATAAATTGCTTGTATTTACCAGTAGCAACATAGGCTTCGAAAAACAGACGATTGGATTCTATACTTATTGCATTTCTATTCATGCAATGATTACTTACATCTTTGTGATTTCGCCACTTTACAATTTGCGGTCCATCATCTAAAGTAACTGGGCGGAGAAAAATTTTCATATTCTTATATAATATTCACTCAATAATTTCATCCATATTGACAAATAGTTCTTCAAAGTTTCTGTCTAATATAAAACTTTGGTAATAGTTAATACTCGATTTAGAGCATATCCTTTTTTTATTCAAGGGGAAATACTATTTACACATTTTTATTCCACTTCCTCCCACGGATAAGGATTGTCCGTCACATTCCGAAACTCATCAACGGCTTCCTGCTGCTCTGCAGTAAGTGATGCAGAATCCCAAGAAGCTATGATGGAACGTCCCTCTTCTGCCAAAGGCTCATCGAAAACCTCTCCACAACAAGCAGTGAGCAGACGGAGCTTCAGCAAAGATGCGGGAAGAGTATCCAGAATATCCCAACAACGGTTCAGAACCTCCTGCACATGCTGCTGTTTCTCACCGTGGTCGACAAACGAGGCACTATAACCCATTAAAAGAGCGAGACATACATTGGCCTGTTCCTCCACTGTAGTGCCCCAAGTGCCGGAATTATACAAAACCGTAGCCAAGCGATGGACTTCGCTGTTGCGACGCGACAAGTCATCACTATAGACAGGACTACCATCCATGCCCAAATACATCAAGCCACGCGCAGCACGCTGAAGAATGATTGCTTCTTCTAAAAGAGACATATTATTTCAGATTTATGATTTTAGATTCTAAAAAAGGAAAAAGATACTTCGCCACATCCTACATAGTGATGTCGTGCAAAACGTTATTTGATCACTTCTATAAGGTCCGGATGGATGGTAGCCATGGCAACAGCGATGACACCTTGTATCTCTATAACCACACGGCGGTCACGTGCACCCTTTACTTTCAGAAAAATACCCTCCTGACCTGCAAAGTCACCACCCGTAATACGGACTCTAGTTCCTTTCGACAGATTCAACTCTTCGGGCTGGAAATAAAGCAAATGGTCGTTATAGGTTCCGGCAACGGCGATGAAGCGCTGCATCTCATGGTCGGGAATAATTATCTTCTGACCACTGCGAGTATCGGTTATATATTGCAAATAAGTAATTTGAGACTTAACACGCTGTACGTCGGAAGGACGTGCATGGACAAAAACCAGATTACGGATGACGGGAACCAAAGTACGGACTTTCTTACCCTTACGGATACTTACCTTATATTGCATGGGGACAAAACAGCCGAGGTTCTCCTTCTCGAGAAGATGCACCGCATCAAGCTCTCTGCGGTATGTGGCACGCATGGCATGCCAGACTTCAACCTCGTTATCCGTTTCCATTTTCGTTGTTTTGTTCACAAAAGAGTGTTCCTCTGGGGCTTTGAACCCTCGATATATACCTGGTATCCAATCATTTGCGAGCACATTATGTAAAATACAGCAAGCATTGTGCCCTTCTTGCCAACAGTTTTTTTGCAGTTCGTCATTACCTTTTGGTAAGAGACTATAAACGAACGGATTACAAACAAAAAGCGTTTTTTAAACGTTCGTTTTTTGAACGTCAAATTTCAGGAAATGAAATAGGGAATAAGTTAATAAAAGGGAATGGAAATTTTAAATATTAAATAAGATACTTAATACGCTGAATTACTGTATATTAAACTGGGATATGATGGGTTTTCCAAAATATTTTTATTAAACATTTTGAGGATATAAAAAACAGTCTTATCTTTGCGTCCATTAAACGAACGTTTAAAAAACGCTTCCAAGTCAAAGTCATTTCCATTTATATATCAACACATTAACCCATCATAAAGATAAAACCCAGTTTTTTATCTCCATCCTTACTCCACAAAAACAAAAAACTTGATATACCTTTGCATTTATTTTACAAACTACAGTAATTTTAATTATTAACCCAAAAACATTAGAAAATGAAGGCAAAAGAGACACTCCAAAGTAAGGAAAAAAAACAAAAAGAGCCCCCCTAGAAACGAATGTAAAGCACGGCATATCAGCTCCGAAGGCGGGAGTAGGACGTCCCTCAAGTGGGGAGGTTATAGGAATACTGCCACAATATAGGAAAGAAGTCATTAAAGACATCATCCTATGGAAAAAATCAAGATACTTTATAGAAGAAAAGCCGACAAGCAACAAGGCATTGGCACAATGGGCATACTCACATTTCGACTTCAGAACGCCAGACTATAAAAGACTGTCAGAAAATACTATAATACAAGAGTTCGGTGAAGTGTGGCGGGAAATGAAGGTAGCAGGAGAGATATAGGGAATAAAACAAAAAAGGGCAGAAACCACGAAACTTATTGACAATAATTAAATATAAACAACTTAAGGAATAAACCACTTATCTTTGCCGCCACTTTGGTAAGGATGAAGCCACACCGCCTATAGATGCCGCTTTCTCAACGAATGCGGCATCTTTTTTTATCTACAAGCGTACCTCCTGCCAAACTAATACAATTATTAATTTTAAAGACAACAAGATGAGAAAGTCGACAAAGAACGCTTCACTTCACGAAGCACTGAGAAACCTATGGAAAATACGTATCATGCTGGAAAAGAACTACACAGAAACATGCGCCACATGGATGGCCCGACGGATAGAAAGCCTGATAGACCACATGCAATACGGACACGCACTCATAGCCTACCACAAGCAGGACGGGACATTCAGGCTGGCGAAAGCCACCTTACTGCCCTACAAGGCTGACTTCAGAAGAGATTATGACATCACAAGAGTGACAAGCACCATAGCCTTTTGGGATGTGGAACTGCAAGCATGGAAAACCTTCCAGCTGGAGAACTTCCTCGAATGGAGCCCCATATGCTAATCATTAACCATTAATCACTAATCATTAAACACTAAAAACAATGGCCATGATGTACGGGGGAATGCTATACTTCCCCCTCAAAGTAAATCTATTCGAAGAGATAGCAGTGGAACTGGTGGAAGCCAGGTTCGGACTGAAAGGCACAGCGGCGGTAATGAAACTGCTGTGCAAGATACACAAGGAAAACGGATATTACCTGAAATGGAACGCGGAGCAATGCACACTGTTCACAAACAAGGCGGGAAAGGACATCAACGAGCAGGAGATGCAGGGAATCGTGGACATCCTGGTGGAGAAAGCCTTTTTCGACCCCAAAACCTATAAGGAGCAAGGGGTACTGACCTCTACCGAGATACAGAAAGTATGGCTGGAAGCCACCAAACGAAGAAAAAGGGACCTCACCACCCTGCCCTATCTGCTGGTAGAGACGGAAGAGGATAAACCTGACAAGGACAAGACTTGTACGCAAAACCGAGAAAATTGCACGCAGGATGCGGACATTTTCCCCGAAAATGCATGCAATTCCAAACAAAGCAAAGAAAGCAAAGTAGAAGAAAGCAAAGCAAAAGAAAGTAAAGCACTTCCCCCTCTTACTCCCCCGGGGGAAAGCGGAGGAGCGCAGGGAAATCCTGATCTGGACATTCCCGGATATGCCTACAACAGGAATACGCACAACCTGGAATGCCTCATGCTGAATCTGGAAAAGCTCTACATCACCGACCGGGAGGAAATCAGGAAGATTCTGAAGTTATCGGACTACGGCAGGCTGGGAAACTACGTCTGGAAAATATTCAATGGAACAAACTGGAACAAGGTGAACAGCAAGGGAGGGTACATCATCTCGGTACTGGCAAGGGAGAAGCGGAGTACGGGAAGCTGATTCCACAGGGCACAAGCTATCAATAACATGTCATGCAGGAAATCAACAACGTGTGATACAAAAAACAAATATCGTGTCGGCAGGATATTAATTCCTTGCCGACACGATATTCATTCCTTCTTCGTCCTTAAAATTGTGACTTATAATTATGCTGATATTCAGCGCAAAACCTCTGCAATTCAATAAAAAATGGCTGGAACACAGCAAACAGTTCCTCATCGTGCTCTTTAAGGTAACAAATTGCCTTATCTACGGATATATCAATATGATGATATTCCACCATGATGTTCAAAGATTCTCTTATTCCGTTCAGAGTGGCGTATTTCCGCAAACGGTCGGTCAGGATAAAATGCCAGATAAAACGTTTGAACCGTAGCGGAAGATAGCGGTAATTGATGAGGAGGGAAAGATAGAAAGTCCGGGTATACCTCCTCAAGGAAACTCCGAAGAACGACTCGAAACGGGAAGCCAGCAAATAATCGAAATAAATATCCAGCAATACCCCCGAATACCGTCCGAATTCAGGTTGAAGCCTACGCACAACCTCGCAGACAGCCGGATGATGGTCGGTATAATCGTCAATAGCTCGGTGAAGCTGAATACCCTTGGCTATATCCGACGGATAATTCTTATAGGAGCTTCCCTTTACGGCATCGCCTACAAAATTACCCAACTGTACTTTTCTGTTCGAACCGGAAAGGAATATATGTGCCAGATAGTTCATGACAAAAGATTTACCAGCTCCTTGCAAAGACGCTCCTTCACCTCTTCCATCGGCACTTCATGTCCCAGCTCTTTCTGCAAAGAAGTGACCCCCTTGTCGATGAATCCGCAGGGATTGATATAGCTGAAATAACGTAAATCAGTATTCACATTCAGTGCCAGCCCATGCATGGTAACAAAATGGCTGCTGCGCACGCCGATGGCACAAATCTTACGGGCACGGGGAGTATCGCCCTCCAACCATACGCCCGTTGCCTTCTCCAAGCGTCCGGCAGCGATGCCAAACGAAGCACAAACACGGATTACCGCCTCTTCCAGCAGATGCACATACTCCTTCAACCCCAAAGAAAAGTCCTCAAGGTTCAGAATAGGATAACAGACCAACTGTCCCGGACCATGATACGTAATGTCTCCGCCACGGTCAATATGATAGAGCGTAGCCCCTATCCTGCGCAGTTGTTCTTCTCCCAGCAGCATATTCCTTTCTTTCCCGCTACGCCCCAATGTATAGACATGGGGATGCTCGCAGAGCACAATATGATTGACATAGCACTCTCCTGCCTGCTTGGCATGTACAAGTGCGTCAAACCATTCCGTCTGCCGGCTCCATGCTCCGGCATAAGGAATCATGTTCCAATCTGATATTTCCAGTTTCATGCAAGCAAATATAGCACTTTTTTGAATTCTAAAAAGAATATTTCATTTTAAAAACAGAATGTCTTCCGTTACTTTTTTCCCGGAAAAGAATTACCTTTGTGCGAACTCTAAACGACAAAGCGTATGGAATTTCCTCAAGTCGACCTGCCAGTAGACATGATTGCATGGACTGAAGTAACGGAAGACATTCTAAACATATACAAACAGTCGTGCCGCCTGAAAGCATGCATCTTTGCACTATGCATAGAAGGTTCCATCACGGTATCCATCAATCTGATGGATACGGAAATCAAGCAAGGGGATTTTATCACCCTGCTTCCCGGAACCATCATACAGTTTTACGAACAAAAGGAAAAAGTGTGCCTGGGATTCGTGGGGTTTTCTTCCCATTGCCTCAATGGAGTCAACCTCATCCAGTCTACATTGAGCTCCTTCTCCAACATACTGGAGTATCCGGTACTGGCTGTCAACCCTACCGTCGCCTCCTATTTCAAGGACTATTTTGCCTTATGGGCACGCATCACGACCGGTCCCTATCCTCCCGATACAAAAATGGCTCAAAGCACATTGAACATGCTCCTCAGCGGCATAGACAGAATGTATTGCCACCGTCCGCAGATGCAAAAAGGGAATAAGAGCCGGAAAGAGGAAATATGCCGCGAACTGGTGCAGCTCGTCATCGAAAACTATACCCGCGAACGCCGCGCGCAATTCTATGCCGACAAACTGGGCATCTCCCTGCAACACCTCAGCACCACCGTGAGGCAGGTGACCGGCAGAAATGTATTGGACATCATCGCCCACGTCGTCATCGTAGACGTGAAAGCCAAGCTGAAATCAACCAACATGACCATTCAGGAGATTGCCTATTCCTTGAACTTCCCCAGTGCTTCTTTCTTTGGAAAATACTTCAAGAGGCACATGGGCATGAGTCCGCTGGAGTATAGGAACAGCTGAGAATACAGCCGTCAGAACCTGGAACTCAGACGAAGGCTGCTCAAAGCCACGGATACACAGGAAAGAGCCATGGCAGCACCTGCCAGCGCAGGACTCAGCAGGATGTCATAGACGGGATAGAGTACTCCGGCCGCGACAAAGATACCCACTGTATTATAGATGAAAGCCCAGAACAGATTCCGGTACATGAGGCTCACAGTCTGGCGAGACAACCGGAAAACTTTGGGCAACAGCAGCAGGTCTGAAGTCCTGAGAGTAATCATGGCGGTGTCCATCAACGTATCGGTCCCCTTTCCCATGGCAATGCTTACATCAGCACAGCTCAAGGCTTGCGCATCGTTCACGCCGTCACCTACCATGGCGACCGTTTTACCCTGAAGCTGCAGCTTATGGATGAAATCCTCTTTGTCGTCGGGCATGGCATCGGCCACAAAACGCATGATACCCAAACTGCCGGCCACGGAAGAAGCTGTACGCTCACCGTCTCCCGTAAGCATGCATATCTCGATGTCCTGGATACGCAGTTCCCGGATAGCTTCCATAGAAGTCACCCGCAACTGGTCCTTGATGGCAATAACGGCAAGTAAATCGTTCTCACGCCCAAAGTAGACAATACTGTTTCCGTCCGATTCATATTGTGTCAGCATATCGGCCAGGATATCCGACAAATTGGCTTGATAATCTTTCAGCAGTTTATGGCTTCCTACCCAATATTCCGCACCCTGATAGGTCACTCTGACACCTTTTCCGGTAATGTTTTCAAAACCGTCCAGGTGGGCAGGGATAACCTGCTCCTCCCCTTCCAGGGCCGTAACGATTGCTTCTGCCAGAGGATGGTCCGAAGTAGACTCGGCAGCAAGCAGTACATCTTTATAATGCTCCTCCTGCCCTTGCGCCCACAGCCAGCCTATTACCGTAGGATGTCCTTCTGTCAGGGTCCCGGTCTTGTCGAATACCACCACATCCACATTGCGCATCTGCTCTAAAGCGGAAGTGTCCCTGATAAGGATATGATTGCGGGCAGCTTTATTAAGGCCCGCCGCCAAAGCTACTGGAGTGGCCAGCCCTACCGCACACGGACAAGCCACCACCAATACGGACAAAGCGGCAAACAGACCGTGTGACACTACATCTATGCCTCCGAAGAACACCCATATAAAAAAGGTCAGCAGGGAAATGATGAGAATGACCGGGACAAAAAGCTCGGCAACGCGGTCGTCAATGCGTTGCTTCTCCGGCAGTACGCGGGCTGCGTTATGCTGCCAGCCTCCCAACCGGCAGATAGCCGCCGACACATTTCGCCGGGCACGTTCCTCCATAAACTCGCCGGTCAGGGAAAAGGCGATGATGACGGCGGCAACCCCATAATAGACATGCGGTTCCAGCCCGATGCCCAGCCAATAATCCGGGAAGAAAGTGTTGAACACACTGAACAGAAAAGCCACAGAGGTGGTAAGCGCCACCAGACGGTCTATATTGTTGCGGCCCGACCGGGTTCCCTTCCAGGCACCGGCATAAAAAGGAGCGCCGAAAAACAGCAGTACCGGAATTGCCAGTACCATCTGTATTTCACGGGTATAGGGTACATGCACAAAGACTGTAGAAAACGGTATCAGTACGATGGCAAAAAGCCATGCACCGACGACGCGCAATCCCGTGCTGTGCATATCCGGCACGGGATGTGCCTTAGTAATTATATTGCTCATTCGATTTATTTTTTAGATGGTTGTTGTTCCGCTTTAATAAAGCAACAACCGGAATGAGCAGTTTGTTCAATTACTTCTTATCGTCCTGCTTGGTTTCCTTGACAAACTCCGCTTCATAATGGAACTTTTGGAAACCTTCTTTCAACTTTTCCACATTGGTCTTGTCGGCATCATACGTGATGGTTACCGTCTTTGTCTTCAGGTCTGTGTGGAAGTCCTTCAGTCCCTTCTCAAAACGGATGTTATTGTTTATCTTCCTTACACAGTTCTCACACTTCATCTGTGCTACCTTGAACACGGCTGTACGGATGTCTTTCGCCATTGCGGCAGATGCACAGAAGAGTACAACTGCCAAAGTCATTAAAAATCTTCTTGTTTTCATTGTTTCGCTATTGATTTAATAAATAATATTATATTCTCGGCAAGTTAAAACGGACACCTACATAGGCTTTTGCCCCATGCATCGGTCCCCACACCATCGTAGCGTCAAAGTTGCTTCCCCAGGGATTGGAAGCATCAATGATGGGGTTTTTCTGCTTGAAGTTTGTCAGGTTCTCGCCACCGACGTATATAGACCAGCGACGGAAATAGCGCGTCACCTGGGCACTCAACTGCTCGAAGCCGCCATAGCGCCTTTCCCACGACCAGTTGCCGTCTGTCAGTTCGTATGGAGCCGGCATGCGCCCGCCACCGTTCAGTTGCAAAGTCACATCAAACTGCCACAATCCCAAAGGTGTCTGATAAGAAGCCGTCAGCAAACCTTTATACTTGCTGGTAAGGGGTTTCTCCATCAGCTCTCCGTTGTAATTCGTTTTGGCATCCGTCCAACGGTAAGCCGCGGTAAAGGTGAAACCCGGGAAGAACGGATAGCTTGCCTCCACCTGCACTACCTGCGAATAGGAACGGCCGTGAAGGTTGTAGAACAGAACGGCATGCGGGTCCGTATCCATATCCACCACCACCTGCTTGCGGAAATCCGTGTAATAGTATTCCGCATTCAGGTTCAAGGTTTTGCCGAACAAGGGAATATAGGCGGAAGCGCTTGCGCCATAGTTCCAGGCCTCATCCTGGTCAAGACGTTTGGCGATGTCTATCCGGCGGCTGCTTGCCAGCAGGTAGTTATTCTCGGCCAGCACATGGTTCGTGCGGTATCCCTTTCCTGCCGAAAGACGGAAATGTACATACTCGTTGGGATTGTACTTCACATGGAAACGCGGAGTGACGAAATAGCCGTACTCACTGCTATGGTCGCCGCGGATACCACCCATCAGCACCAGTTTATCGTCCCAGTTGTAGGTGTACTGCACGTAGGCGCCGGGGACGGCTTCTTTGGTGAATTTCTTCGTCAAAGGCTGTGCGGCGTCATTGTCCAGGCGATAGTGCTGGTCGTAGGAGTCATAGTTGAAGCTCAGTCCGGCAGAAAGGCTTTGACGCTTGGTCAGTTCCGTCTCGAACAGCAAGGAGGCATAAGCGTTGTGCTGGTCCACATCGTAGATTTTCCGTCCGTACAAGGCATCCTGCTTGTGCAGGGAGCCGGAAAGGATCAATGCCAGGTTGGTGTTCTTCTCCTTATTGAATATATAGGCGTTCTTGGTGAAGGCTTCGTAGCGGTCGGTACCTATACTTATCTTATAAGGGTCTGCCAGGGACGTTTTGCCATGGCTGACTTGCCCGCTGTTGCGGTCTTCTGTAAGCACTTTGATGCCTGCCTGGAAGACGTAGCGGTCGCCCATGTATGCCCAGCGGTTCCAGAGGTTGTACTGCTCCACACGGGGGATGTCGGCAAAGCCGTCGTCGTTGCTGTCGTGAGCTTTGGTCTCATTCTCGTAATGCGCCAGCAAAGAGGTGCTCCAACGTTTGGAGAGTTTCACCGTGGCATCGGCATTGGCTTCGTAGCGGTTGGTGCTGCTGGCAAAGAGGTTGGCGGAGAACCAATCGGCCTCGGGCAACTGGGGTTTCTTGAATTCCACATTAATTTGTCCCGTGATGGCCTCATAGCCGTTCTTCACGGACGAACTGCCCTTGCTCACCTGAATACTCTGCATCCATGGCCCGGGTACATAACCCAGTCCGTAGGGGGCGGCAGAGCCGCGGTAGTTGGGGATATTCTCCGTCATCATTTGCACATACGTACCGGACAAGCCGAGAAGCTTGATTTGCTTGGCACCGGTGGCGGCGTCAGAGTAGGTGACGTCCACCGAGGGATTGGTCACAAAACTCTCTCCCAGGTTACAGCAGGCGGCACGGCTCAGCTCGGCGCTGCTTATCATATCTTCATTCATCACACTGTTGCGCAGCTTCATGGTGCCCAACTTACGGCTGACCACATTCACCTCGCTCAGTTCCACCCCTTCGCGCAAGACAATGTCGAGCGTCTCATTGCGGTTACTGACGTGTATCGTATCGTTCTCAAAACCGATAAAGCTGACTACAAGCATATGCTTGTCATTGGGTTTGGACAAGGAGAAAGTACCGTCCGCCGAAGTGGTGGTGCCTTGAGTAGTTCCCTGCCAGAAGAGGTTGGCACCCGCAATCGGGTCGCCCAAATTATCCTTTACCGTTCCCTTTACCTGCGCCTGCAAGGCGGTGAAAGAGAACAGAAGAATGGCTATCAAACTATATTTCATTTCTGTTTTATACTTAAAGAAGTGATTAAAAAACAAACAGTTCCCTCCGGGCAATCCAGGTCATTGCCCCGTATAAAACAACACTAAATGAGAAGCGTGGAATAGAGCGCCAGATAATGACGCGAGCCGACGACATATGGCGGTGCTCCTGAAACAACTCTCGGAGTACAAGCCACCTGCGGCAAGGAGTGATCAAACAGCGGCAGTTGCTCGCAAAACAGTATAAGGAATGGCACGAACGAAACAGACTCGTGTGCATGCTTCACGAAATCCACCTTGTAGTAGACGGCTGTACAGCCGGTATCCTTGCATGTTTTTTGTGAACCACGATGTGCATGATGGCATTTGGAACAGCCGGAGGTGCAGCAACTTTGTGTCGTCTCGCATACGGCACAGCAATACTGAACTACAGAAATCCCCACTCCGCTTATAATGATAAGGGAGGAAAAGAGTACAGCCAGTATGTAACGGAGTTCCTTCATAAGCGCTGCAAAGATAGAAAGTTTTAACCGTTTGCCGGAATTAATTTTTCCTTTTTTATGTGTGCAGTTCGTTAATAAGTTCTATATTTGTCGATAAAGTTTTTTGATTGATATGTTGATTTATAAACGAAATTCAATATGAAAAAGCAAACTGTCAGCCTACTTGTCCTTCTGCTTGCGGCAAGCGGCTTTTTCTTTTCCTGCGGTAACACCGTGAACAAAAACGCATACGCGTTGGAGTTCGACAGTATACAAGTAAACGAAACCGTACATCTCTTCGGAGACACAGCCAAGCCGGCCTGCAACCTCATCCTCAACTTTGCCTACGCCAGCCAGTCATCCGACGTAAGGCTGAAAGACAGTCTGAACACCTTCTTCCTCTCTGCCTGCTTCGGCGACAAGTACATGGCGATGACACCCGAAGAAGCTGTCAAGAAATATACGGAGAAATATGTCGGCGACTACCGCAATGACCTGGAGCCGATGTACAAGAAAGACGAGGAGGACAAGCAGGACGAGCAGAGCATAGGAGCCTGGTATTCCTATTATAAAGGAATCGAAAGCCATGTGCAGTTGTGCAATACCTTGATGCTGACCTACCGTATAGATTACAACGAATATACCGGCGGCGCACACGGCATCTATATGTCCACCTTCCTCAACCTCGACCTAAAGACCCTAAGCCCCATCCGCCTGGACGACCTCTTTGAAGGCGACTATAAGGAAGCGCTGACCGACTTGCTTTGGAAACAGCTGATGGCAGACAACAACGTCAGCACCCGCCAAGAGCTGGAGGACATGGGTTACGCCACCACCGGCGATCTGGAGCCCATCGAGAATTTCTATCTGGACCCAACGGGAATCACCTTCTATTATAATGTATATGAAATTGCCCCATACGTAATGGGAGCAACCAAAATCACGTTGTCTTATGAGGACATAGCCCATCTGATGAACGGTGAATTCATCACATTGAGCAGTGCTATAAAGGCAGACGGCGAATAGGAACTGTAATCAATTGTCTATCAACATAAAATTCACAATGGATTTAATACTCAAATATTTCCCGGACCTGACGGAAGAACAGAAACGGCAGTTTGCCGCACTCTACGACCTCTATCTGGACTGGAACTCTAAGATTAATGTCATTTCACGCAAAGATATAGAGAACTTGTACGAACACCATGTGCTGCACTCTCTGGGCATAGCCAAGGTAATCAGGTTCAGACCGGGGACACAAATTATGGACCTCGGCACGGGAGGAGGCTTTCCGGGAATCCCGCTTGCCATCCTTTTCCCCGAAGTACAATTCCATCTGGTGGACAGCATCGGAAAGAAAGTACGCGTAGCCTCCGAAATAGCCAACAGCATCGGGCTGAAAAACGTCACCTTCCGCCATGCCCGCGCAGAAGAGGAAAAAGGGAAGTTCGACTTTGTGGTGAGCCGTGCCGTGATGCCACTGACAGACCTACTGAAGATTATCCGCAAGAACATCTCCTCCAAACAGCAGAATGCATTGCCCAACGGACTGATTTGCCTCAAGGGGGGCGAATTGGGAAACGAAACCATGCCCGTCAAGAACAAGACCACGTTGTGGGACTTGAAGGAGTTCTTTGAAGAGGAGTTCTTCGAGACAAAGAAAGTAGTATATGTAGGGGGATAAATCTAAATACATAATATGAAAATAAAGAGATTCGAATTTAATATGTTCCCGGAGAACTGTTATGTGCTTTGGGACGAAACCAATGAAGCGGTCGTCATTGACCCGGGCTGTTTTTATGAGGAAGAAAAGCAGACCTTGAAAAACTTCATCATCAAGAATGGGCTGAATGTGAAACATCTGCTGAATACCCATCTGCATCTGGACCATATCTTCGGCAATCCTTTCATGCTGAAAGAGTTCGGTCTGAAGGCCGAAGCCAACCAGGCCGATGAGTTCTGGATTGACGAAGCGCCGAAACAAAGCCGCATGTTCGGCTTCCAACTGCAGGAAGCCCCCGTGCCCCTGGGCACTTATCTGCACGATGGAGACATCATCACCTTCGGCAATACAGAACTGGAAGCCATCCATGTGCCGGGACACTCGCCAGGCAGCCTGGTGTACTATTGCGCGGCAGACCACTGCATGTTCTCGGGGGATGTGCTGTTTCAAGGCAGCATCGGCCGTGCCGACCTTACCGGCGGCAACTTCGACGAACTGATAGAGCATATTTGCAGCCGTCTGTTCATCCTGCCCAACGACACGATTGTCTATCCCGGACACGGAGCACCGACTACCATAGGAATAGAGAAAGCGGAGAATCCGTTCTTCCGGTAAATATACAGCAAACTTTTAAATCATTACAGCCATGAAAAACGACCTATTGGCCTACCGCCACATCGGCATCAGCGAAAAAGACGAGGAGAAGATGCTCCAAAAAATAGGAGTGAAAAGCCTGGACGAGCTGATTGATAAAACCATTCCTGCCAACATCCGCCTGAAAGAACCGCTGGCTCTGCCCAAGACAATGACAGAGTATGAATTCGGACAGCACATTGCAGGGCTGGCTGCCAAAAACAAACTCTACACAACCTATATCGGTATGGGATGGTACAACACCATCACTCCTGCCGTTATCCAACGGAACGTATTCGAGAACCCCGTTTGGTACACTTCCTATACCCCCTATCAGACCGAAGTCTCACAAGGACGCCTGGAAGCCTTGATGAACTTCCAGACTGCCGTATGCGACCTCACCGGCATGCCCCTTGCCAACTGCTCCCTGCTGGACGAAGCGACTGCCGCAGCCGAAGCCGTGACGATGATGTATGCCCTGCGTCCGCGCGACATGCAGAAATCGGGCGCCAACGTGGTATTTGTAGACGAAGCCGTCTTCCCGCAGACGCTGGCAGTAATGACTACCCGTGCCATTCCGCAAGGTATCGAGCTGCGTATAGGAAAATACCATGAAATGGAATTCACACCGGACATCTTCGCCTGCGTACTGCAATATCCCAACGCCGCCGGCAACGTGGAAGATTATCGCGCCTTCGTGGAAAAAGCCCATGCAGCCAACTGCAAAGTGGCCGTTGCCGCCGACATTCTGAGCCTTGCCCTGCTCACCCCTCCGGGAGAATGGGGGGCCGACATCGTCTTCGGAACCACACAACGGCTCGGTACACCGATGTTCTACGGCGGACCGTCGGCAGCCTACTTTGCCACCCGCGACGAGTACAAGCGCAATATGCCGGGACGCATCATTGGCTGGTCGAAAGACAAATACGGCAAGCTGTGCTACCGCATGGCGCTGCAAACCCGCGAGCAACATATCAAGCGTGAAAAGGCGACTTCCAACATCTGTACCGCGCAGGCACTGCTGGCTACAATGGCAGGCTTCTATGCCGTATATCACGGTCCGGAAGGCATCCGCACCATTGCGGAACGCATCCACAGCATTGCCGTATTCCTGGAAAAGAGCATCAACAGACTGGGATACAAGCAGGTCAATGCACAATATTTCGACACGCTCCGCTTTGCACTGCCCGACACCATTTCGGCACAGCAGATACGTACCATCGCTCTAAGCAAGGAAGTGAACCTGCGTTATTTCAAGAACGGGGACGTAGGCATGAGCATTGACGAAACTACGGACATAGCCGCCGTCAATGTACTGCTCTCCATCTTTGCCATTGCCGCCGGAAGGGATTGGGAAAAGGCAAGCGACGTACCCATGGCAAGCAGCATCAGCGCGGAGATGAAACGCCAAAGCACCTATCTGACACACGAAGTATTCAACAAATACCATACGGAAACGGAGATGATGCGCTACATCAAGCGTCTCGACCGCAAGGACATCTCACTGGCACACTCCATGATTTCCCTCGGCTCGTGCACCATGAAGCTGAACGCTGCCGCAGAGATGCTGCCGCTCAGCCGTCCGGAATTCATGAACATGCATCCCCTGGTGCCCGAAGACCAGGCCGAAGGTTACCGCGAACTGATAAGCAACCTCAGTGAAGAGCTGAAAATAATTACCGGCTTTGCCGGCGTCAGCCTGCAACCAAACTCCGGTGCGGCAGGCGAATATGCCGGACTCCGCGTCATCCGCGCCTATCTGGAAAGTATAGGACAAGGGCACCGCAATAAAATACTGATACCTGCATCCGCACACGGCACCAACCCGGCATCCGCCATCCAGGCAGGCTTTACCACCGTGACCTGCGCCTGCGACGCACAAGGCAATGTGGATATGGCCGACTTGCGTGCCAAAGCGGAAGAAAACAAGGATGACCTCGCCGCCCTGATGATTACCTACCCTTCCACACACGGTATCTTTGAAACGGAAATAGTGGAAATCTGCCACATCATACATGCCTGCGGTGCGCAGGTATATATGGACGGCGCCAATATGAATGCCCAAGTAGGCTTGACGAATCCCGGCTTTATCGGTGCGGACGTCTGCCACTTGAATCTGCACAAAACGTTCGCCTCTCCTCACGGCGGCGGCGGACCGGGCGTAGGCCCCATCTGCGTGGCAGAGCATCTGGTTCCGTTCCTTCCGGGACACAAATTGTTCGGCAATGCAGCCAACCAGGTGTCCGGAGCTCCCTTCGGCAGCGCAGGTATCCTGCCCATCACTTACGGCTACATCCGCATGATGGGAACGGAAGGACTGACGCGTGCCACGAAGATAGCTATCCTCAGCGCCAACTATCTGGCAGCCTGCCTCAAGGATACGTACGGCATTGTTTACCGCGGTGCTACCGGCTTCGTGGGACACGAAATGATATTGGAATGCCGTAAGGTGCACGAAGAGACGGGCATCAGCGAAAACGACATCGCCAAGCGTCTGATGGACTACGGCTATCATGCCCCTACCCTCTCCTTCCCGGTACACGGCACGCTGATGATTGAACCGACGGAGAGCGAAAGCCTTGCCGAACTGGATAACTTCGTGCAGGTGATGCTGACCATCTGGGACGAGATTCAGGAAGTGAAGAACGGCGAAGCCGACAAGACGGACAACGTGCTGGTGAATGCCCCGCATCCCGAATATGAGGTGATTGCCGACACGTGGGAGCACAGCTATACCCGCCAAAAGGCAGCCTACCCGATAGGAAGCGTGCGCGAAAACAAGTTCTGGGTGAACGTGGCACGTGTAGACAACACGTTGGGAGACCGTAAACTGTTGCCCACATGCTATGGATGCTTCGACTGATGAAAAGAAAGCGTAACGGACTATTTTATAGTAAAAAAGAAGAAACCATCAATTCCATCTCCCATGGCATCGGCATTGCCATGGGAGTAATTGTAAGTGCACTATTCCTGATAAAATGCTACCAGGCACAGAACCTTTGGGCAGCATGCGGCGTATGGCTCTATCTGTTCGGCATGGGCGGCTCCTATCTTGCCTCCACACTTTACCACTCCCTGAAACATCATAATCCGTGGAAACGGCGCTTGCGGCATTGGGACCATGCAGCCATCTATTGGCACATTGCAGGCAGTTACTCCCCCATCACACTCATTGCATTGAGAGAGGACGGCGGTTGGGGCTGGGGACTGTTCGGCTTCGTCTGGCTATGCGCCATCATCGGCACTGTTGTCAGCTTCCGCAAGATGGAGGAGCACAGTTACGTGGAAACAGTGTGTTACATCCTGATGGGACTGTCCGTACTGGTAGTATTCAAGCAGCTTTTCGCCCTCTCCCCTACAGCCTGCTACTGGATTATTGCCGAAGGAGTATGCTACATCACGGGAGCTGCTTTCTACTCCTTGCGCAAGGCACGGTACATGCATTCGGTTTTCCATTTCTTTGTATTGGGCGGTTCAGCCTGCCACATGGTGGCTGTATGGGACATACTGGTGAAGATGCTGTAAGCAAACGGCAAGCGCACAACCGCTAAAAGAAGTTAATAAGTATCTCTTTCCCTTGCTTTTCTCCATAACTTACCCTACGTTTGCAGTGTTGTACATCAGTACAACACTAATAAAGTTATGATAACGATAGAGAACACAAGCTACGGATACAAGTCCAATCCACTTATTTTCAACAACATATCTTTGGAAATAGGAAACGGTATATATGGACTTCTGGGAGAAAACGGCGTAGGCAAAACGACGCTGATGCATCTCATCTGCGGACTACTCTTTCCCAAAAACGGAAAGTGCAGCATAGACGGAAGAAACACGGCAGAGAGACAGTCCGAAGGGTTGGCCCGTTACTTCTTCCTGCCCGAAGAGTTGCAGATGCCTACCGAAAGCATCGCCAGCTTCGCTGCACGCCATTCCGTATTCTATCCACATTTCAATCAGGAAGAATTCAAGCTGAACCTGGAAGAGCTGAAAATCAACCGGAAACAAAAACTCTCTTCCGTCTCCTACGGACAACAGAAGAAGGCAATGCTGGCATACGCCTTTGCCCTGCATACTCCATACATCCTGCTCGACGAACCGACAAACGGGCTGGACATCACCTCCCGCCAAGCCTTGAAACGTATCATCAGCCGCAGCATGGACGATGAAAGCACGCTGCTCATCTCCACCCATCAGGCGCACGACTTCGAGAATCTGCTGGACCATCTCGTCATCCTTGGCAAAGGCGAAATATTACTGAACCGTTCGCTGGACGAAATCAGCAACCGGCTTCTCTTTGCCCGTACGGACATTCTGCCGGAAGAAAGCATCTACAGCGAAGAGAATCTATCGGGTTATTTCTCCATCATTCCCAACGAGGACGGAGAAGAGAACACACCGGACATCGAGCTGCTGTATAAAGCGGTGCTGCAACAACCGGAAAAGATACAGAGCATGTTTCAATGAAAATCCATCATACAAACAGAACTATGAACGCAACTTTTAATCTGAAACGCTTCCTGCTACTGGAACAATATAAAAGGAATGAGACCGGCAGGCACCTGCTTTGGTCAGCAGCCGTCGTATCGTTCATCTGCATCCTGTGCATTCTCTACGACATAAACCGCGGTGGAAGTTACTACGGCAAACATACCTCTGCCACCGAATTCTCCCGCTACGTACTATGGTTTATCCTCATGGCCCCCTGCCTGCTGGAAACAAAATTCAGCAAACGCAGCTCCACTCTCGATATACTGCTGCCGGCATCGGCATTCGAGAAGTTCCTACATATCTGGATAAAATACCTGCTGCTGCTTCCCCTATTCTGCAGCCTGCTGATAGCCTGCCTCAAAGGTCTGCTGTCCTTAAGCGGCAGCGAGTTCCTGCAGTATTTCGCAACGCACATCACGATGTTCCGGATACACAACACCCAGATACTGACCTATGTAATCCTGCATGCTTCCGCCTTCATCGGATACTTCGCCTTCAGCCGGCAAGTCCTGCTGAAAAGCTTCACCATCTTTGTAGGCTCCATTGCCGTCTGCATAGGAATTGTAACTTTTGTGGCCTCCCTCATGCCCGAAGCCAGAGCGGACGGATATTGGATGGATAACATTGCCACATGGCCCCACACCAACTATCCGTTGTCGGCCGGTGCACAAGCCATCGTGACTTTCTGCAATTATGCGGCTCCCATCAGTGTGCTGCTCGGTTCATGGGTATCGAGCTACTTCCTGCTCAAAGAAAAACAACTGTAGCCTATGGACTTCAAGACCAACAAGCCGATATACCAGCAGATTGTAGACTTCTGTTTCAGCAAGATTCTCACCCGCGAATGGCAGGCAGAAGAGCGGGTGGTATCCGTGAGGGAGCTCTCCACACAACTGGCAGTGAACTCGCGTACCGTGTTGAAGGCCTATGAATACCTCCAGGCAGAGGGCATCATCTACCCGGAACGGGGAATGGGATTCTACCTCTCCAAAGATGCGGTGAAGAAAGTGATGCGAATACAGAAGAAAGAGTTTTTTGAAAACCAGCTTGCCGACATGTTCCGCAGCATGGAGCTGCTCGGCATCAGTATAGAAGAAATAACAGAACGATATAACAAACTTAAAAAAGACGGTTCATGAAGAGATACGCAAAGACTGCATTATGGATTACCTTCGGACTCCTCTTCGGACTTACGATTGTCAAAGTTTCGACACTGATGTACGAGATTTATTTCTTCATGCATTCCTGACTTTCATCGGACAGACGAGGAAAGTATAAACAACTGACATACAAGCCTCAACATCTTTCCTTAACGGAAGGAGTGGCTTTTGCATCCCTATCCAACAGTAACAGACTAATACAAACGATTATGAAAACCCAACTTTTTTTACTATTGCTTGCCCTCTCCGTACTCAGTACGCAGGCACAGAGCCTCTCCATCAAAGGACGCGTCACGGACGCCTCGCAAGAGGCAGTTATAGCCGCCAATGTGTCATTATGGACCATAGACTCTACTTTGGTGACCGGAGTAACCTCGGATGCACAAGGCAAGTTCGCCCTCCCTAAAATCAAGGCAGGCGATTACCGCCTTTCCATCTCCTTCATCGGCCTCCAAAGTGAAAACATACTGCTGAAACTGAATAAAAGCCTCGACCTGGGCGATGTACAGTTGCAGGAAGATGCCGTAAGCCTCGGTGAAGTGACGGTATCCGCCAGCAATGTGCTGCAGCGGGTAGACCGGCAAATCATCCTGCCTTCCGAAAGCCAGCTGAAACGCTCGTTCGGTGCCTACGACTTGCTGAACAATCTCGGCATTGCCCGTCTGCAAGTGGACAATCTGAGCAACAGCATGAGCGTCAGCGGTGGTGGGGCCGTACAAACCCGTATCAACGGCATTAAAGTGACAGACAAGGAGATAGCGGCCGTCAGAGCCAAAGACGTACTGCGTGTGGAGTTCATCGAAGACCCCGGCAAGCAGTACGGAGACGATGAACTGGGCGCCGTAGTCAACATTATCCTGCGCCGCCGCGAAACGGGCGGTGTTGTGAACTTCCAACTCTCCGATTCGCCCCACACCCTATGGGGAGAGAATTTCCTGAGCGCGAAGTTCAATTACAAGAACTCCGAATGGGGCATCGACTACTTCAACAAGAACGGCAAGTATCACAGCCGCCTCGAATCCCATGAAACCTTCTATCTGGGCGACCGTACCATCGACCGCATCAAGGAAGGCATCGAAGACGAGTCTCCCTCCCTGAGCTTCATCAACAACCTGAATCTGACGTACAATCTGACGAAAGCGGACAAATATGTATTCAATGCCATCTTCCGTAACAACCTCAGCAATGCCCCCTACCAGAATGAGCTGAACAAGATGTGGGCAGTGGGCAGCACGGAGTCCATCTATTCATACGTCAACAACCATACATCCAGCTACTCTCCGGCGCTCGACCTTTACTTCCAGCATACCCTGCCCCATCAGCAGAGCATCCAGGTGAATGTAACGGGAACGCTCATCCATACCAAGAACAACCGGAAATACAAGGAGTACAAAGACGAGAACGCACCGCTGGCAGACATCCAGACATTGGTGGACGGTGACAAGCGCTCCGTCATTGGCGAAGCCATCTATGAAAAGAACTTCAAGGAGGTGAAGCTGAGCGGCGGTGCCCGCCACTATCAGATGCGGACAGAGAATGAGTATAAAGGTTCCAACCCTACCACTTCGAAGATGGACCAGTCGCAGACATCCGCTTTCTTCGAGGTGCAGGGCAAGGTAAAGGACTTCAGCTATGCGGGCAGTGTAGGAATGACACGTGCCTGGTTCAAGGAAAGTGAGGAAGACCATGCTTACTATACCTTCACGCCCACCGTGCGGTTGAGCTATAATCTGAAGAAGGCGGGATTCCTGCGCTACCGGTTCAACATCAGTCCTGCCATACCGTCGCTCGGCTCGCTGACTGATGTGGAGCAGGCGATGGACACGATACAGATAGTCCGCGGAAATCCGTTGCTGAAAACGTATCAACAGTTCACGAACTCCTTGTCTTACAGCTATTCGAAGAAGCAGTTCAATGCCAATCTGAGCGTGCGCCACCAGTATTATGACAATCCCATCATGGAAAGCATCTTCGTGGAGGACGGCAAACTGATACTGAAAGATGAAAACCAGCGGTCGTTCCAAAGCCTGAATGCGGAACTGATGGTCGGCATTAACGGCGCTACGCTGTTCGGGCTGAAGGATTTCCTGACGCTTTATGCTTCGGGAGGATATACGCGCAGTTGGTCGGAAGGCCTGAACTATAGCCATATGTACGATGAATTCTATTACAGCGTGATGGCACAAGTGCAATATAAAGACTTCTCGCTGCTCGGGCAGTTCCGGAAAGTGCAGAACAATTTCTTCGGCGAAACCATCAAGAAGAACGAAAACCAGACGGCATTCATGGCAATGTACACCCGGCGTAACCTTCAGGCGGGAATCGGTATTATGTTTCCTTTCACCAATAACTATAAAGTGGGAAAAGAAAGAATCAGCAAAGTGGCTCCTTTCCGTTCCGAGACATTCGTCAGGGAGACGGGACAGATGGTCGTGCTGCGCGTGGGTTATACATTCGAGTTCGGACGCAAGCACAAGGCAGGCAACAAGGGGCTGAACAACAGTGATACGGACAGCGGCATCATCAATATGCAGCGATAACCCATTTCCTCTGTGAAGAGGAAGCCCAACGGAGAGTGGCGGAATTATACGTTATTTTGCTTCATGTATGATTAATTACCTGACCGCCACCTCTCCTGCGGGTATCTCTGTTTAGCGGATGATGGTCACCGTACCTTCCTTCACCTTTTTCTCCTTCACCGGAGCATCGGCGGGAGCATATCCCAGGGCTGCGCAGCCATATACCTTATGGCTCTCGGGTACACCCAGCTTTGTCAAGAAAGCGCGGACATCGGGGTCGTCGCAGGTCTGCCCCAACTGGTTAATCCAGCAGGAACCGATGCCGAGGGACTTGGCTGCAAGGAAAATGTTCTCCAAGGCGCAGGCACAATCCATACCGGCCCACCACTTGTCCGGCTCATTGGAGACAATGACCAACGTGGGGGCATGATAGTAGCAACAATAAGTCTGGCTGTGTCCACGCTCCCGTGTATGGAGGTCGTCACTCTTGGCAAAGGCACCTTTGATTTTATCGTTCAGCTCTTCCAGCACCTCCTTATTCTGGATGGCGGTAAAGTGCCACGTCTCCAAATGCATACCACTGGGAGCATAGGTAGCCGCCTCAAGGATAAGGTTCAAATCTTCTACGAAAACTTGCTGTTCCGTATAGGCACGGACGCTGCGGCGTGCCTTGATGGTTTGTAATGTCTCGTTCATTTGTTTATTTGAGAATTGATAGTTGATAATGCACATCAGTACGTGTTCAGTGGGGCTGTTTCACCGTTTCACCAGCCCAATCTTTACATTCAGCTTGAAGTACCAGACGCCGTTCTCGCGCTCCAAGAAGCCGTATTTATCTTTCTCTACGGCACCTTTCTCCAAACGCGTATTCTGATAGAGGAAATCTGCAAAGACCTGCGGACGGGATTTGTGGTAGCAAAGTACCTGCCCGCTGCCGTCCGTCAGGAAGATGCCTTCGACGGCAGAGTCCGTACCGTTATAAATTTTGGCAGGGCGCATGCCGAGGGCAAGTGCCAGCAGGAACTGCTTCATCTTGAACTCGTAGAAGCGGTGCTTGTTTATCAACTCGTCCTTTATCTTCAACGGATTCATCTCCTTGATGCGCTCCGTCAATTCGCTGATGCGGGTGATGCCGTCCAAGTGCATCAAGCGTACCATCTCGGCAAGCATGCGAGGGAAGTGGAGGTCTATCATCAGCAAGTTGCAGCGGAACACGCGGTCGGCAACGTCGGCATACTTCAGCACGCCGCCCAGTCGCTCAATCATCATCATGCGTTCTGCCACTTCCGTAGGAGATTCCGGCAGGGCATTCACCTTGTTCACCGTGGGCACGGCAAACTTGACACCGCTTTGCTCCAGCTTCAGATTCGCCGTGCGCCCTCCGTCCAGCAACGGATTCATCGGGGTAAGACGACAACGGACATTGAAGCCCGTTAGAGGTGCTTCGGGATGCCAGAAGGCAACGGAGAAGTCGGTACGGTCCTCCGTCTTTGCTTCCAGGTCGAAGATATTGACAGCATCCAGAAAGGCTTCCAAGCCTTCAGTCACTTCCACTTCCTCGCCCGAAACGTTCTTCAGCAGATGCAGAACCAACTCTGCCGCATCACCAAAGTCTTCGCGGGGGAAACGCAGTTCCTCCTTCTCGCCCGGAACAAACGAACCGTCCTTCCCGGCAGTTCCGCTGACAACGCGCACTTCCTGCGCTTCGATATAGTAACGGCGCGTACCGTCATGCTCTTCCCTCTGTATCAAGGCAACAGGCCAGCGCAGGGTTTCGTCTTTTTCAGCTTTCGGTGTACCCAGTGACACGGCTCCATCCGCCAGCAGGCGAAAGAAGGTGTAGAGCTCGCCCAGTTCTCTTTTTGTTGCACTAAATGCCATAAACTTTCTTTTGTTTAAAGGGGGGGAGTCAGCCTTTCATAAGAAGTGGTACCGTTTCCGCAAAGAAAACAGTCTGTTCCTCATAGGAAAACAACTTGTTCCGTTAAAGGAAACGAACAACTTCCCTATTAAAAGGGGCTCTTATCCCATTTGTTGTATTATTCAAACCTTAATGTTTCTACTTTCTCCAACCGTGCCCGCAACTTCGGCATCATGGACTGACGAATGCGGAGCGTCATACGGCAGTCCATATCATACGACTGTTCCTGAATTTCCGGCTCCTCCTCCTTCACCACCCGCATCACATCGTTCATGAAAGGATATTCGAAAAGGAAGGTAACCGTCTCATCCACGGTCTTTTCAATAACGGTGGCGGCAGCAATGGCTTCGGCGGCGGCGGCTTTATAGGCTACAATCAGTCCGCTCGTACCCAATTTGATGCCTCCGAAATAACGCACTACGATAATCAATATATCCGTCAGTTCGTTGGAATTGATTTGTCCCAGAATCGGCTTGCCTGCCGTACCCGATGGTTCGCCGTTGTCGTTGGCACGGAAGTCCTTCCGCTCATGGCCCAACATGTAGGCATAGCACACGTGGCGGGCGTCGTAGTATTTCTTCTGGTAAGTTTCCAGATGCGCCTTCACCTCCTCTACTGTACGCACCGGCAGGGCAATAGCAATGAACTTGCTGCGCTTTTCAGTGTAAATGCCCTCGGAAAGGGCAACGATGGTTTTATACGTATCTTCGCTCATGCTGCAAAGATAATGCAAACTGAAGAGAGAACTTTCATGCTTGCATGAAAAAAGTTATGTTGAAGTGCAGCTTATCTTATCTAAAGATAATGCAAAATCAAAAGCAGCAGAAATAAGCAAGCTGATTTCTGCCGAAAAGAGTTATCTTTGTACGAAGAATCAGATTTATAATCAAACAGAAAAAATGACAGACGGAATCAAGACATTGCACTATTCGGACCTCTTCCTGGCAATGTATTTCGAGGGAGGGAGAAGCTGCACGCACCGGAATCATTCGCACGTGTTAGTATATATGTACTCCGGTGAAATGGTTATCGATGAAAGAGGCAAAATCACTCGGCTGCATAAAGGAGACTGTGCCTTTATCCGTAAAGACTTTAGTGTGCAAATGACCAAACAAGCCTGGAATGGAGAGCAGTTCAAAGCCATTTTCCTGATGTTCACTCCCAAGTTCCTGCGTGACTTTTACAGCAGGCTGAACCGTGACATCCTGCCTAAAGATGCCAAACGGGATAAAATAAGCTTGTACAAGCTACCTTCCAACCGCCCCGACATTGTAAGTCTGTTCGAATCCATGACACCCTATTTCGATTCGAGCATCCACCCGACTGAGGAGTTGCTGCAACTGAAAAGGATGGAGGGGATATACGTGTTGCTCAATACGAGTAAAAACCTGTATGCTTCCGTTTTTGATTTTGCAGACCCGTGGAAAATAGACATATTGGACTTTCTGGAACACAATTACATGAACGACATATCCATGGAAGAAATGGCCAATTATACCGGCCGCAGCCTATCCACGTTTAAACGCGATTTCAAAAAATGCAGCACACTCTCCCCACGGGAATGGCTGATACAGCGCCGGCTCGAAGCCGCCCGTGAGCTGATACGGAAAGGAGGGCGCAAAGTATCGGAAATCTGTTTTGAAGTAGGCTTCAAGAACCTCTCCCATTTCTCGAAAGCTTATAAAGCCACCTACGGTATTCCTCCGACAGAAGACATACGGCAGGAAGTGAGTCTCACATAGATTGCGGAACTTTTTCTATCCGTGGACTGCACGGCAAAGCATATTGAACCGTACAACAAAGCCATTGTAGCATAGCCTCCTTACATTTGTACCCGAAAAATGATTAGAGTGTATAACAAATTAAATCAAACGATCATGAAAAGTATTTTCGAGAAAGATTTGTCGGGAGAGATGGTTTCACCCAACGAGCCGGGCTACGATGCATTAATTGACGACATTTTCACTACCATCAAGGTGGCCACAGAAATGAATATGGGTTACCGTACCCCCGAGGAGGTACACGGATATATGGGCAAGATTCTCGGTAAACCGCTTGAAGAAAGTACGACGGTGCTGCCGCCACTCTACATCGACTACGGTAAGCCTATCACCATCGGAAAAGGGTGCTTCATCCAGCAATGCTGCACTTTCTTCGGTCGCGGCGGCATAACGATTGGCGATGAGGTATTTATCGGACCGAAAGTCAATCTGATTACAATCAACCACGACCCCGATCCGGAGAATCGCAGCGCTACCTATGGCCGTCCGATTACCATTGAGGATAAGGTATGGATAGGAATCAATTCGACCGTCCTCCCCGGAGTACGTATTGGCTACGGCGCAATTATCGGAGCGGGCAGTGTAGTGACCAAAGACGTTCCTCCTATGACTGTGGTAGCCGGGAATCCAGCCAGATTTATCAAAAAAATCAATAAACCACACCAAAAAGATTAAAGCAAATTCATGAAAAAGATAGTGATTGCCATCGATTCCTTCAAAGGATGCCTCACCTCGGCAGAAGCCGGAGAAGCTGCCGCCCAAGGGGTACATGCCGCATGTCCCGAATGCCAAACCATCGTGCTCCCCGTGGCCGACGGTGGAGAAGGCATGCTCGACGTCCTACTTGCAGCCAGTAACGGAAAACGTATCACCGTCCGTGCCCACGACCCGTTGATGCAACCGTGCGATGCCAGTTACGGCATCTCCGGAGACGGCAATACCGCATTCGTAGAAATGGCTGCCATCAGCGGCCTGCCACTGGTTCCTGCCGACAAAAGGAATCCAATGAAAACCACCACCTTCGGAACGGGCGAACTGATACGCGATGCCTTGGAACGGGGATGCCTCCGTTTCGTCATCGGACTTGGAGGGAGCGCCACGAACGATGCCGGTCTGGGAATGCTGCAAGCATTGGGATTCCGTTTCTTCGATAAAGAAGGACACGAAGTGGGAAGCATGGAAAAAGGCATCGCCCTATGCGGTGCCCTTCTATCGGCAATCAGCTCCATTGACAGCTCTTCCGCCCATCCCGCACTGAAAAAGACATGTTTCACGGCGGCGTGTGATGTACGCAATCCTTTCTTCGGTCCCAATGGAGCAGCCCACGTATTCGCTCCCCAAAAAGGAGCAGACGCGGATATGGTGAAGGAACTGGATGTTGCCATGCAGCATCTTTCGGACGTCATATTCCGCACTACCGGCAAAGACGTATCCTTGCATCCCGGTGCCGGTGCGGCAGGCGGTATGGGGGGCGGTCTCCACGCATTTCTGGATGCACAGTTGAAACCCGGCATAGAGCTTCTTTTGGAAACTCTGGACTTTGCAGAAAAGATTAAGGATGCCGACCTCATCATCACCGGAGAAGGGAAATCGGACCGGCAGACTCTCATGGGGAAAGTGCCTTCGGGCATCTTGCAGGAAGCAAGGAGGCAACATATTCCCGTCATCCTGCTGGCAGGAGCGATAGAGGATGCCGGGATACTGAATGCAGCCGGATTCCGGGGCGTATTCTCCATTACCCCCTCTCCCGTCTCTTTGGAGCAGGCCATGCAGCCTGAATTTGCTCAAGAAAATATCCGAAGGACAGTGGAGCAAATTTGCCGGATTTTCTTTTAACTCCCTCTAACTCCTTTAACATACCGATAGCACCAGATACCGACCACGTCGGCAATCAGCCAGCCGATGGGGATGGACCACCAGATGCCCGTCACCCCAATCTCAGGTATCGAAGCAAGCCAGTAAGAAAGAACTACACGGGTGCCCAGCGACAGCACGGTCAGCACAACAGACATGCCCGGCATACGGATGGCCCGGTAGTATCCGTACAGCAAAAACAAGATGCCGATGCCACAGTAGAAAGCACCTTCGATGCGTAGGTACGCCACTCCCACCGCAATAATCTCCGTTTCGTCCGGACGGACAAAGATAAGCATCAACGGTTTGGCAAAGATGAAAACCAATACGGACACAAGGAGCGAAAAAACAACAGCCGTGACAAATGCACTGCGAACACCCCGGTGGATACGGTCGTAACGTCCGGCCCCGAAGTTCTGTGCAATAAAGGTGGAAAAGGCATTCCCAAATTCCTGCACGGGCATATAGGCGAAAGAGTCAATCTTCACAGCTGCCGCAAAAGCTGCCATTACCGCTGTTCCAAAGCTGTTGACAAGTCCCTGTATCATCAGGATTCCCAGATTCATCACCGACTGTTGGACGCAAGTCAGTGTAGAGAAGGAAGCTATTTCCTTCAAGCAAGTACGGTCAAAACACATATCTTCATGATGCCATCGCAGTTCCGGACGCCTTCTGTAAGTATAAATGATGATGCCCAGAGCAGCTACTCCTTGAGCGAGGACAGTGGCCGCAGCCGCACCCTGAATCCCCCAATCCAGTTGTAGGATAAAAAACAAGTCGAGCGCTATATTCAGAACGACAGAAACTGCCAGAAACCAAAGCGGAGTGACAGAATCCCCTACTGCACGCAGCAGAGATGCGTAGAAGTTATAGATAAAGGTGAAAACTATACCGCAGAAGATTATCCACAAGTAGCTGCGCATCATGCCGTATATGTCTTGCGGGACCTGCAACAGCCGGAGAATAGGGTCGAGCCAGATAAAAACGGCTACATTCAGTATCAATGTCACGATACCTATCAGTACAAACGAACTGAATATGCTACGACGCAGTGCTACATGGTTTCCGGCACCATAATGTAAAGAGAACACAGTGCCACTGCCCATCGCCAGTCCCAGCAAAACGGATATAAGGAAAACCATCAATGTGTATGCCGAACCGACCGCCGCCAACGCCCCTGCACCAATGCATTGGCCTACAATGAGCGTATCTGCAATGTTGTAGCATTGCTGCAAAAAAGACCCTACCATCATGGGTAGGGTAAAATGTAATAAAGTACCGGTTATGCCTCCTTGAGTGAGGTCTCCTTTCCGTAGCATCCTGCTTTTGTTTTTAAGAGTTTCATTTCCGGGTACAAAGATACAAAACCCTCCAACAAATCATCTGGACTCGACGAAGAAAGAGGCATGTAATAAAAAAAGCAGAGGGTTAACCTCTGCTCTCCATACTGTTTTTGTCAGGATTCAGAATCTTTACGACCTGACGAACATCTCTCTTGTCTGCATTACCGTAAAGGCCAATCTGTTGTCCGGGTACTGTTCCCTTTTCATGTTCTGCCTGGGACAATGCTACTTTCGGGTCAATATGCCCTGCTTTCTTATCTATATTCATACCTATTGAGTTTTTCTAAATTCTTATATGAGAACAAGATAAAAAAGCAAATTGTTCAGCAGTGTCACGAGATATTTAGTAATTCCACTTCAAATATCAGTGTGGAATACGCCGGAATGGGTCCACTGGTACGTGTACCGTATCCCATGGTGTAAGGGATATATACAATCCAACGACTTCCGGGATGCATTCGTAGCAAGGCAATCTGCCAGCCCTCAATCACTTCATTCAGACGAAAAGCCTCCGGACAATTCCGTTTCCACGAATTATCGAACTCACGCCCATTAATAAGCGTGCCTTTATAATGCACAGATACTACACTGTTGAGACGTGGTGTCGGACCGTCTCTGCCTTCCTCCAATACCCGATAAAGTATGCCGCAAGGCAATTCCTTGATTCCTTCTGCCGTACGCAATTGCTCCAGAAACTGTTCGTTTTGCAATTTATATTCTTCTTTTCTACTCATATTGACTTTTTCAATACTTTACAATAATTTGTGCACTGCTTTCTTGCAGTTCCGCATATCCTTTTCCGTCAGCTCAGGATGCTTCTTAGTACCTCCCCTCTCAATGGTTTTCACAATCTTGAAACCACTCCATTTCAGAATCTCCCTGAAAGCTTTCACCACACCGTGCGTCTGATTATAGAGAATATTGAAAGGATAAGGGGTAGTACAAGTGCTTACCACAATCGCTTTCTTGCCCTTATGAAGCGGAAGGGGCATTCCCCAGGAGTTCTCCCCCATCATACCGTAAACCATACGGTCGAAAAGCACTTTCACTTCTCCCGGCATGTTTCCCCAATAGCAAGGGGCACCGATTATCACTGCATCGGCTTCTTTCATAGACTGCAACACTCTCTGTGCCCCATCCTCGGGCAGACAACACTTCAATGAACTGCGGCACTTCATGCAACCGATGCAGGGATGTACCTGCAACCGCGGAACGTCTATATAAACAGTCTCAGCTCCACAACCTTCAAGTTCCTGCTTCATCAGCTCCAACATTTTCGACATGTTGCCATGACGGCGGGGACTACCGTTAAGAATCAATACCTTCATTGTATACTCTCAATTTTTCGGCAAAGGTCGGCATTTTCTACATAATAACCTTATTATTCTGTTTTAATCCGAAAAAAACGGGGATGTCTTTTAGTGGAAGACATCCCCGTTTCAGTTTATATCAATTCATTTAGTCCAGTTTATGAATCACCAACCCCGAACGCAACTTTGGCTCAAACCAAGTTGTCTTGGGAGGCATGATGTTGCCCGTATCGGCGATGTCCATCAGCTGCTTCATGGAAACGGGATAGAGGGCCAATGCCACTTTCATCTCACCGCTGTCCACCCGCTTCTTCAACTCTTCCAAACCACGGATGCCACCTACAAAGTCGATACGCTTGTCGGAACGGAGGTCTTTGATGCCAAGCACTTCATCCAGTATCAGATTGGAGGAGATGGTTACATCCAGTACACCAATGGGGTCGTTATCATTATAAGTACCCGGTTTGGCAGTAAGGCTGTACCACTTTCCGTCCAGATAGAGGGAGAAGTTATGCAGTCCGGACGGCTTATAGATGTCCTCACCTTTCTCCTCCACGATGAAATTCTTGCCCACAGCGGCCAGGAACTCTTCGGGAGTCATGCCGTTCAAGTCCTTCACCACCCGGTTATAGTCAATAATAGTCAACTGGTTGGCAGGGAAGCACACGGCCATGAAGTAATTGTACTCTTCGTCACCACGGTGATTGGGGTTTTGCTTGGCTTTCTCTGCACCCACCAAAGCGGCAGCGGCGCTGCGATGATGCCCATCGGCAATGTAGAGGGCGGGCATTTGGGCAAACTCTTGGGTAATGGCATCAATGTCCTCCTGCTTGTCTATAATCCAGAAGGTATGACCAAAACCGTCACCCGGAGCGATAAAGTCGTATACCGGTTTCCCGGCTGTATAACGGGAAATGATGGCATCCAGCGCAGCATTATCGGGATAGGCAAAGAACACGGGTTCAATATTGGCATTGTTCACCCGAACATGTTTCATACGGTCCTCTTCTTTGTCACGACGAGTCAACTCGTGCTTCTTGATAACACCGTTCATATAATCGGGAACATAGGCACCAACAACAAGACCGTACTGTGTCTTGCCGTTCATGGTCTGGGCATAGACGTAATAGTTTTCTTTATCATCTTGCACCAGCCAGCCTTTCTCTTGGAACATACGAAAGTTCTCTGCAGCTTTCCGATAAACACGTTCGTCATGTTCATCCGTACCGACGGGAAAATCTATTTCCGGCTTGATGATATGATATAAGGACTTCTCATTACCTTCCGCTTCTGCACGTGCTTCTGCAGAATTCAATACGTCGTAAGGACGGGACGCTACTTGTTCCACCAAATCCTGAGGGGGACGAATCCCCTTAAAGGGTTTAATTATAGCCATAAGAGAGTGTTTTATATGGATTATTGAGGTTTCTTTTTCACGAAATATCTTACCAGATAAATTGCACTACCTAATATCAGTACAATAGATACGCCCTCGCAAAAGCCGAGGGCGAAATCTGACAATTCATTTCTGAATATACTACTTAATGAAAATATACCAGCACCTATTGCTAAATAAAGAACTGAACATTTATAGGTAGTCTTACTATTCATCTCATTTTCTGTTTACGCGGAACTTCTCGCAACCGTCTTTCAGGAAGCCTACAATCTGCTTGGCAGCGGCAATACCTGCGTTGATATTGGCTTCGGCAGTCTGGGCCCCCATCTTTTTCGGTGTAGAGAAATAACGTCCGGCAAACTTGGCTGCAAACGTTTCGTGGGCTGCAGGCATAATGTCTGTCATGTATTTCAGGTCGGTACGCTCTTCCATCAGCTGGATAAGCTCGGCTTCATTGATGACTTCCTTACGGGCTGTGTTCACCAGCAGGCCACCTTTCGGCATTTTGTTCACCAATGCATAATTGATGGAATTCTTCGTTTCGGCAGTTGCAGGGATATGCAGGGAAACGACGTCGCAAGCAGAGTAAAGTTCTTCGGCAGAATCCACAGCCTTCACTCCATCCTTCTCGATTACTTCTTTCGGACAGAAAGCATCGAACGCATAAATCTTCATACCGAAACCTTTGGCAATACGGGCTACGTTGCGACCCACGTTACCATAAGCGTGGATACCCAGTTTCTTGCCCATCAGTTCCGTACCGGAAGTACCGTTATACATATTACGGACAGCCATCACCATCAAGCCGAAAGCCAACTCGGCCACAGCATTGGAGTTCTGTCCCGGAGTATTCATTACACATACATTGTGGGCAGTAGCTGCTTCCAAGTCTACATTGTCATAACCGGCACCGGCACGCACCACAATCTTCAGTTCCTTGGCGGCATCCAGCACTTCAGCATCAATGATGTCACTGCGGATAATGATAGCGTTGGCATCTTTCACAGCCTCCAACAGCTTGGCTTTTTCACCATATTTTTCCAGCAGCACGAGTTCGTAACCTGCTGCTTCTATTTCTTTACGGATACCGTCTACTGCCACTTTGGCAAACGGTTTGTCTGTTGCAACTAATACTTTCATAATTTCATGATATTAAAAAGACTCACCACAGATGACACAGATTATCACAGAGTTTAATCATAAAAACAATCTGTGCAAATCTGCGTAATCTGTGGTGAAAAACAATATTATTAATGAAGTTTCTCAAATTCCTGCATGCAGTCAATCAAAGCCTGCACGCTTTCCTTTGGCATGGCATTGTAGCAGGATGCACGGAATCCGCCTACAGAACGGTGTCCCTTGATACCTACCATACCTCTTTCGGTAGCGAACTTCAGGAAGTCAGCTTCCAGTTCCTTGTATTCGGGAGCCATCACAAAGCAGATGTTCATGCGTGAACGGTCTTCTTTGGCAGCCGTACCTACAAACATTTTGTTACGGTCAATTTCGGCATACAGCATATCGGCCTTTTCGATGGCACGGCGTTCCATTTCCTTCACGCCACCCTCTGCCTTAATCCAGCGCAATGTCTGCAGGGCTGCATAGATGGGGACAACGGGAGGAGTATTGAACATAGAGCCGCTATCCACATGCGTCTGATAGTTCAGCATGGTCGGAATATAGCGGGATACCTTACCCAGAGCGTCATTCTTCACGATGACGAATGTAACACCGGAAGGAGCCAGATTCTTCTGCGCACCACCATAGATACAGATATATTTGGACACGTCGATAGGACGAGAGAAAATATCAGAAGACATATCGGCCACCATCGGGACGTTTACGTCCAAATCCTCTTTCAGTTCCGTACCGTAGATTGTATTGTTGGTAGTGATGTGGAAATAGTCTGCATCAGCAGGCACTGTATAGTCCTTCGGAATATAAGTATAAGTAGATTCAGCGGAAGAAGCGACTTCAACTACTTCACCGAATGCCTTAGCTTCTTTCATGGCTTTCTTGGCCCATACACCCGTATTCAGGTAAGCAGCTTTCTTTTCAAGGAAGTTGAAGGGTACCATGCAGAATTCCAAACTGGCACCACCGCCCAAGAACAGTACCGAATATCCTTCGGGGATATTGAGCAATTCTTTGAATAATGCCACAGCTTCGTCCACAACGGGTTGGAAGTCTTTGGCACGGTGGCTGATTTCCATCAGTGAGAGGCCTGAGCCATTGAAATCAAGAATAGCTTGTGCCGTATTCTCAATCACCTCACGAGGAAGGATAGAAGGTCCTGCATTGAAATTATGCTTTTTCATTTGAAGTTTGTTTTGGTTATACAATTTCGTTCATTAATGTCTTTCGACTTTGCGAAATTACGGAAATATTTCTTCAAAACAAACCTTTCCTGATGAAATTCTATTTTTAAGCCGCATTTAGCTTACTTTTTAATGGTTTATACAAGATATATGCACCATTTTGTTATCTTTACTTATCAAGGATAATACTTTTAGAGAAACTAAAAGCAAGGCGGTTTCATTACTTCATATTCAAAAGAATAAGCGCAAATAAAATGAATATTTATAAGATAAATCACTTTGCTTCCTCGATAACAGTTTTCATTCCCTTGATTTTTTCACCGCGTACCAGCGTCAGCAATTGTTTCATTTTACTGCGGCGCACGGCTACAAAGGCATAGTGTTCCTTTACGTCCACCTGCCCGACATCTTCACGCGCCATTCCTCCTTTCTTATACAAGAAGCCGACAATATCTATCTTGTTCAACTTATCCTTTTTCCCTTTACCTACATATAAGGTAGCCCATCGGGGCTTGGCCGGTTTGGGAAGCGTCTCCGGAAACTCGTACATTGCGATGTCTTCAGAAATATACTCGGGTACCCGCTCCTCGGCATGCAGAACAAGATATGCATTTCCCGATGCCTCCCAACGGGCGGTACGTCCATTACGGTGTGTATAGGCTTCCTCGTTTACGGGAGGATGGTAATGCACCACATTCTCAATACCCGGAATATCCAATCCGCGGGCGGCAAGGTCTGTAGATATCAGCACAGCGCAACTGCCATTACGGAACTTGTAAAGCGCACGTTCGCGGTCGGGTTGCTCCATACCGCCATGAAACATGTCGCAAGGGAACTTCCTGGCTTTCAGGTACCCAACAACACGCTCCACGCTTTCACGATAATTGCAGAATACCAAGGTGGAATGATAGCCGAGGGTACAAAGCAGGTTATAGAGGGTCTCCAGTTTGTCCTTCTCCGGAGAAACAACCTTGTGCAGCCGCAGACGCGGAGCAAGGGCTTCCGGAGCAAGAAAATCAAGCTTCATGAACCGGGAGCCGGAAGAGGGGGTATCACCTCCTACTCCGGCAAATTGCGGTATTTCCTCTGCATCGGTGGCCGAAAGAAGCACACGCTTTTTCAGTGAAGGAAGCTGCCCGATAACCTCTGCCATCTCGTCATGGAAGCCGAACTCAAGACACTTGTCAAATTCATCTATCACCAGAGTGACGACAGTGGCGGCATTGAAATTTTCTTTCCTCAAATGGTCGCTCATACGTCCCGGAGTACCGATAATGACGGTGGGATGAATGCCTTTCATTGTCCGGTGTTCTTCCATGGCAGGGCGTCCGCCATAGCAGCTCATAGCTTTGAAAGGAGTTCCCATGGACTTGAACACAGTTTCTATCTGCAAAGCCAATTCGCGTGAAGGTACTAGTACAAGAGCCTGCACACCTTGTATATCCGCTTTCAAGGTCTGTACCAGCGGAAGGAGAAAAGCCAGTGTCTTACCCGAACCGGTGGGCGAAAGAAGTACTAAATCTTTAGCTGATTGATAGGCTTCCTTAGCAGCCTCCTGCATCGGAGTAAGTTCTTGTATCTTCAAATTATGAAGTATATCCGAAAGTTCCATGAATATCTCTTTTTTAATCAATATGCAAAGATACGGATAAGAAGTCAGTTTCCATCAAAACAAAAACAGCTTTTAAGAAAGCTACCTAAATCATGACATGCCCGTCATACTAAAAAGGGAGACTCTCCTTATAGTTTCTGAAGCTTTTACCAAGCCCAATCGTCAGCACTATAAGTAGCTTCTACAGTCTTCTCTATCTCATTAGGCAGGTTACAGAAGAAGTCGATACCGGTTTCGTACTCCAAATTTTTAATAGAAACGGCATAAACCATAAATTCATCTTTTCCAGGTTTTTCTGGCAATAATTCAGAATGAGGGACTAAAAAAGCGATAGTATGATAAACCCCTGCCTTCTCGCTCAACAGAGCCATGTAATAATAGCTGGGGCAAATGAGTCCGCCAAGTGTCAGCCCGTCGGCATTGGTGGTGGGATAAAGCCCGTCATTGGCTTTCTTCACACCTGTGAAATTGGTAAGCAAACGGTCAGTAGTACCACCTTTCACGACATAAAGTTTGTCGTATGTGCCATTGATGGTGGAACGTCCCCAAGTCTGCACCTGCTTCTCAAGAGCCGCCCAATACTTTTGATTGAAACTCCCTATCTGTGGCGAGATATTACTGTAGTAGAAGGTCTGCTTATTGGCACTTTTACTGTACACGCGGTCTTCGCTGGCACAAAGATGCCCCTTGTCGTACCCATCGCTCTTATGCATGGATTCAGTCACCTCCACGCTGTTGTCAATATTGGGGTCGTCTTGATTCCACTCGTTGGCACGCTTCACGTTGTCTTGCGCAGTAATCGGGTCGAAACTGAATGCCACCCAAGCCGAATGCTTCTTGGAAGCGATGTATTCCAAAGAGAAATTGAGTACCTGCCCGGCACCTTCCTCATCAGACACGCCTGCATAGTATTCAATATATTGATTGGTTGCATTGAGAGCTGGGATTTCAAGATTGTCTGCTTTATTGTTATCAGCAATATTGGCATTTTTCACATCTATATCCTCAGAAGCCACATACTCTATGCCCACTTCATTACCGTGAATATAGGCCACGCGGAGCTTGCCCATCTGATAATGATTGTAGCGGTTGAAACGCACCCAATAGCACGTAGAGGGTTTCACCTCAACGCTTTCGCTGAAAGCATCGGCAGACGGGACGGCAGTAAGCCCTTCCAGCGACTCACTATTAACAGGAGCAAATGCGTAATTACGCCCGGTAAAAGCTTTGGACTGGATATAGAAAGGGGTGCCGATAGCCTTGGGCTTATACACGTTGAAACCATTGTCGCTCGACTCATAGCCCTTCATCACGTAAGTATCCGAACCCTGCTCGGTAGGTATTATCTCGGGAATGAGCGAAGCCTCTGAAGAATCATCACATCCAGCCAGCCAAATTCCGACCAGCAAAAGAAATAAGTAAGACAGTTTTTTCATCTATGTTTCTAAATTTGATTTTACGATACTAAGAATGCAAATGTGGTAATGGACAGTAAAGTCCATTACCACATTGTCTATTGCACAACCTCAGGAATTATTCCTTCACCACAAAGTTACTCATGTAGAATGTAGGAGCAAATCCAGGATCAGTATTACTTGCATAACGGAATGCCACATATACTTTCTTGCCCACATAGTCAGCCATGGAAGTACGCATTTCGATCTCTTTAGAGCTTGTAGGCCACTCGAACGACAACGGATCACTCCAAGCCGCTCCCTGCAATGCTGCAATCTTCTCTTCCTCAGTAGCAGTAGAAGCCGCAGGGATATAATTTTCGGACACATGTACAGACACTGCGTTCTCAATTTTGCCTCCATACAAATAGTCTGCCGAAGCAGTGAATACCATCTGTGGGGCAATAGCTTCGGTAAGATCTACCTCACCGGTTACAAGCCATGCCTCCGTATCGCGGTTACGCTGATAATAACCGCTTGCCTTGATACGGGTATAACCTGCACCTGCACTCCATACATAATTCATGCCATCAAGCTTCACATTCACAATCTGGGCATCGTTATGAAGTTCACCAGCAAAGTCATTGCTATAATACTCTTTTGCTTCCATCCATTTGCCGTCAGTCTTCAGGAATGCCATTTCAGCAGTTTCCGTTTCGGTATTCTTCTTCACCCATGCAGTGCCATCGAAGCCATATTCATCGGCCATCACATCATACTCCTTATTTCCGAAATAAACTACTGCCTTGACATCCCCGCTCTGTGCGTAAGGGAATGCATTCTTCAGATAAACGGGCAATACGGCATCAGCATCGCTCAAATAGTCCGAACCGGTAGAAACATAATCGGCAGGTTGCATCACACGGATACCGATACTTGCGCTTTCTTCGTAGGCAATCCAAGCCGAACCGTCATACTGGTAGAGAGCAGAAGCATTTGGCTTCACGTCTGATGCACGGGTAACGGCACGAGCAGGCATTTCAGCTTCTGATTCAGGAATCTCCTTATAAATATCCACACCCTCATAATACCCTGATACGGTACTTGTAAGTGACATATTCTTAAACTCTACAGTAGGCGCACACTCTGTAGTACTCTTATAACGGAAAGCAATGGCTATCTTCTTGCCCTCGTAAGCACTCAGGTCAATATCACCGGAATTTACATAATTCCAATTCTTGCCTTCCGGCCATTGAGGTACATTCAGAGCCTTCCATTCAGCAGTAGCCACATCATCCACATAATCTTCCGAAGCCAGCAATTCAATAAAATCAGCACGATTGTTACCATTCAAGAAATTAATGGCAATATCTACCTTAAGAAGAGGAGCCTTCGCTTTTGCTAAATCTATAATAGGAGAAACCACCCATGCTTCCGATTCAAAATCGCTATCTCCTACATGAGCACTACCCTTCCAACCATATTTACCATCCACCTTCCATACATTAGTTAACGTGCCGGTAAGTTTCACATTTTGAGTAGTGAAACCGCCCTCGTTTCCATTGAACGACTCATTCATATAAATGCCCAACGTAGCATTCGGATAAGAACCGTATGAATAAGAGTTTCCTTTTTCATAGAAATTCAGCTTGATGATTTTGTCCTTTTCCACATTTTTTACATCAAATGCCTTACGGTCATAGTTGTAAGCAAAGCTCCAATCCCCACCCTCGGGTATGGAAGTACTGATGTTGAAACTGTTAAACGTACCACTCTGATAGATGAACTTGCCATCCGGACGTTGCATAGTGAAACCTTTTTCCGTAGGAGTAAGTGTCATGATATGATTGGACACATCGCTGGTGATGAAACCATCCGCAATCTCTACCGGTTCACCCTCCATATAACCATACGTCTTATCCGGGTCTTTGAACTGACCGAAAGGAATCCAAGTATTGTCCTTCGTCGGAGCCACAATGACATAATTACCTCCTTCGGCATCAATAGAAGTTACTTTCTGGTATACCATTTTCACTGCACCGCCGCCTGTACTGGGCTCGGTCTCCGACCAAGCGTAATTCACTTGGCACACATCTCCCGTCTTCGGGTTCTTGATACCTTCCTTCAACAAAGCAGGAAGCTTCTTCAACGTAGAAGGGGTGAGATATTTCACTACCATGCTTTCCCCCCATACTGTAGCGTAATTGTCAGAAGTAAGATCGAAAGTCTGAGCTTCGTTTATCTTCGAGAGATATTCAGGTTGCTCCTTGCCGATATTGTACTGCACCAGCACCTTGGAACCATCTGACAGATATGCGTAGAGCGAATCGACAAATGCAGGCAGATAATCTTCAGGAGCTACCATATCAGTAAACATCTTGGTTTTACCCAGCTGGTTCAATGCCGTAAGATAAGTCTGCCCCTCGGGATCCTTGGCGAGAGCTATCCCTTGGTTCTTCGGCATAGAAGCTATTTTGCCATAATGGGCATCAGCCAATACGAGGGTATCGGTACTGACATCCGTGATGGTTTCTTTTTCATCAAATCCGGGGAAATTATCCTCGTTATAATCGCAGGCCCCAAGTGCAAACAGCGAAGCCAATGCGGTTCCTAATAATATATGTTTTTTCATAAATATGTTCGCTTAGAAATTCAACTTCAATCTTACAGTATAAGTACGTCCCCAACCATAGATAACACGTGTGGCCGTCTCCCAGTCATGGTTACTTCCATCGCGTGCATCGGCTATGTACTCTTGGTTGAACAAGTTGTTCACATTGCCGCTCAGTGTAGCACGAATCTTACCGAAGTCAAAGGTATATCCTGCACTTACATCAAATGTGCTCCATGAAGGAATCTCCCAAGGTTTTTCCACCACGTAAGCCTCTTTTTGAGTGGCTTGGCTCGCATCAATGTCATAATCGGCATAATTGCGTGCAAAGAAGTTCCAGTCTGCATTAAGACGCAAGCCTTTCATTGGGCGGAATGTCACTCCCAAAGCAGCTGTAGTCTGAGCAGAACCGCCCACCTGTACATTATCCATTTCAATGGTATACTTGTACTGATCTACATTACTCATATCTGTCACCACTTCACCACGGCTATTCGCCATAATCTGGCCTTCAGTATTCATCATGAAGCCTTTCGCTGTCCCATTCCAGCGCCAGTCTCCCCAAGAGAACATACCGTTAACTTCCATCCAGCGGAAAGGCTTGGCAATAAAGTCAAGCTCTATACCCATGTGGTTAGCCTGCGCACCGGTCATGTTCATTGTCCAACGCTGGGAAGCCCCGTTTACGTCTTCATAGGATCCGGTATCATATAAAGCCTTGTCTTTCCACATAGTATAATAGGCGTTTACATTGGCTGAAAAATACTGGCTACGATATCCATAACCTAATTCGAAAGAGTAAACTTTCTCATTCTTAGCATCGGGATTACGCTCATGTGAACTCTGAGAATTGATGAAGGTATTATCAAAAATAGGAGCACGGCTGATAAATCCGGTATTGAAGAATACGTTATTGTAATCATCAAGGTTGTAATTCAAACCAGCTTTCACATTGCCTCCCAAATAATGCTTCTTCGAAGACAGCTGTTTGTCACCACTATAATAAAAACGGTCTTTACGCCAATAACTGGTATTTGTAAGACCACCTGAAACAAATGCACTCACTTTATCTTTATTATACTCCAATTGGGCAAAACCACCTTCGTACATCACAAAACCGTCGTAGTCACGACGAATCACATCTCCTACTCCCAACTTCTGGTTTACCCAGGAGGTGACTCCACCATTCACACTATTCTCAGCCAATACACTCTTACGGTTATAAGAGTCTACATAATACTGCCCTCCAAAAAGATCGGTAATGACATTCTTGTGCAAACCTTTATAATAGCGGAAGTCAATACCACCATAGAAATCAAAGTAATCACCAAACTTAGTGGTATAAGTAGAAATCAATCCTGTCCAGAAATGGTCGTTCGAGGCTTTGTTCATAATCATCAGCGAACCTTTATAACCGGGCATTCCACTCACATTCACCGGATTAGTATAGTTATCTGCATTAAGCTTATCCACAGCATCATAATCAAAAGTACCATCAGGACAACGGAACTGAGTGTTCACCGTACCATCACTGGCCGTACCGTACCAAGAGCTGGTGTACCCCGTTACCCCCGTACCACTATAGCCCGCACCAGTACCGATAGACATATAAGCTGCTGTACTGAGGCTTGACTTATGGTTGATTTGCCACAAATGATTAAGAGACATCTGGGGCTTATGGTATTCGTTACGTGAAGAGTTCATCACTTGTCCATTGCGATAACCGAAAGTAGAGTTGTAACGATAGGGACTTTCCTCACCCATCCATTGTTTTACACGCTGATACTCCTTGATATTCAAACCATTTGCCATATTACGCTGATTATGCCACTGAGGTGCTCCAAAAGCTGTAAATGAAAGTTGATGGTTGTCATTGATACGTTTTGCAATACTCATGAACCAAGTGTAGGCCTCGGATTCCGTACCTTGAATATAACCGTCGCGTTTATCTCTGGCACCCAATAAAGTAAAGGCCCAACCATCTTTTGTCAGACCGGAAGAGACACTGAACATCACTTTACTGTAGCCGTCATTACCCATGCCGTAAGAGATGAAGCCGCCTTTCTTGGCATCAGTAGTCTTGGTTATAATGTTTTGTGAGCCACCTACTGAAGGAGTTGACACCTTGCTGGCACCAAGTCCACGTTGTACCTGAATACTGCTGGCCACATCAATCAAACCACCCCAGTTACTCATGTATACTTTCTGGTTTTCCATTCCGTTCATGGGTACACCGTTAATCATCATAGCCACATATTCTGACTTAAAACCACGAATCTTTATGTTGGAATCACCAAAGCCACCTCCCTCATTAGAAGCATAAACACCCGGAGTAGATTTCAAGATTTGCGGTAACTCCTGAGAACCTATCTTATCTTCAATAAATACGGGGTCGACAGTAGATACTGCAACCGGAGTCTTGCGTGCCACAGCAATAGACGATGTAATCACTACGTCCTTCAGCATCACAGCATCCGGTTCCATTGGGATAGCACCCAAATCCACAGAAGCGCCCTTCTGCGTAATCTTCTTCTTCTGGTCTTTATAACCCACGTACTTGAATAGTAATGTCGCATTCGAAGCAACGCTTTGCTTGAAATAGCCATCAATGTCGGTCACCGATCCTTGTGTAGTACCTTCCACCATGACGGCGGCACCCACTAACGGTTCACCTGTTTCTGAATCAACAAGCTGACCTCTCACTGTAGTCTGAGCAAATGCAGCGGCACTAAATACCGACAACACTGCAACCAACAGGAATTGAATTAGATGTTTTCTCATAATTCTGTTTTTTGTTAATAGATAGTGTTAATTAAACATTAATTTATGTTTTAAGTCGCAAATATAACTAATAAAAACGAGATTAATGTTATATTTATGTTACATTTTTTGAAGGTAGAAAGGCTTTTTTGAGATATTTTTAAACAAAAAAAGCCCTGCATTCTACAGCAGGGCTTTCGTATTGTCAACAAGTAAAAGAATATACTTTCAAATTCGCACCGAAATCAATCATTCATGAGCTTTCTATAACGTACACGGGTGGGTTCTTCTTTCCCAAGACGTTTCTGTTTATTTTCCTCATATTCTGAATAAGAACCTTCAAAGAAGAACACATTGGAGTCTCCTTCGAAAGCGAGGATATGCGTACAGATACGGTCAAGGAACCAACGGTCGTGACTGATGACCACAGCACATCCGGCAAAGTCCTCCAAACCTTCTTCGAGGGCACGGAGCGTATTCACGTCGATGTCATTGGTGGGCTCGTCCAGCAACAGCACATTACCTTCCTCCTTCAGGCAGAGCGCCAGATGCAAGCGGTTGCGTTCACCACCGGAAAGCACCCCACAGAGCTTTTCCTGGTCGGCACCGGAGAAGTTAAAACGGGACAGATAGGCGCGTGCATTAATGTCGCGCCCTCCCATGCGAATCAGATCGTTTCCGCCGGAAATGACCTGATATACGCTCTTGTTGGGGTCGATATCCTTGTGCTGCTGGTCCACGTAGGCAACCTTTACGGTCTCCCCCACCTCGAATTCGCCTTTGTCTGCCTTTTCCAGTCCCATGATAAGACGGAAAAGCGTAGTCTTACCGGCACCGTTAGGGCCGATGATACCCACGATACCGTTGGGTGGAAGCATGAAGTTGAGGTCATCGAACAACAGTTTGTCACCGAACGCCTTTGCCACATGCTTGGCTTCAATCACCTTATTACCCAGACGGGGACCGTTCGGGATAAAGATTTCCAGCTTCTCTTCCTTCTCCTTCACATCCTCGTTCAGCAATTTGTCGTAGGAGTTCAGACGCGCCTTTCCCTTTGCCTGACGGGCCTTGGGAGCCATGCGCACCCACTCCAGCTCGCGTTCCAGCGTCTTGCGGCGCTTGCTGGCGGTCTTTTCCTCTTGCTCCATGCGCTTGGTCTTCTGTTCCAGCCAACTGGAGTAGTTACCTTTCCAGGGAATACCTTCGCCACGGTCCAGCTCAAGAATCCAGCCGGCAACGTGGTCGAGGAAGTAACGGTCGTGCGTTACGGCAATCACCGTACCCTCGTACTGCTGCAAGTGTTGTTCCAGCCAGTCGATGGATTCGGCATCAAGGTGGTTGGTGGGCTCGTCAAGAAGAAGCACGTCGGGCTTCTGCAACAATAGGCGGCAAAGGGCCACACGGCGGCGCTCACCACCGGAAAGATGTTCTACGGACTGGTCTTCGGGCGGACAACGGAGGGCGTCCATGGCGCGTTCCAGCTTGCTGTCAAGGTTCCAGGCATCGGTCGCGTCAATGATGTCCTGCAACTCGGCCTGGCGGGAGAAGAGCTTGTCCATCTTGTCCTGGTCCTCATAATATTCGGGCAAGCCAAACTTCTGATTGATTTCCTCGTATTCTGCCAGCGCGTCCACAATGGGCTGCACGCCTTCCATTACAATTTCCTTTACGGTCTTGGTGGGGTCGAGGTACGGTTCCTGGGCCAGATACCCCACAGAATATCCCGGCGAGAACACCACTTCGCCCTGATAGGACTTATCCAATCCGGCGATAATCTTCAGCAGGGTCGATTTACCCGAACCGTTCAGACCGATGATACCGATTTTTGCCCCGTAGAAGAACGAGAGGTAAATGTTCTTCAGTACCTGCTTGTTGTTCTGCTGAATGGTTTTATTCAGCCCAACCATAGAAAAGATAATCTTTTTATCGTCTACTGTTGCCATGTATTTAATGATTAATGTTCAGTGATAATGATTAATATCAAGGATTGATGGGGACAAAGATAAGAAAAAAGATGATATTATTTTGCAAATTTCAAAAAAGTATCTATCTTTGCACCCGCTTAACAGCAATGAAGGATTGAATCGCTAGCTCAGCAGGTAGAGCACAACACTTTTAATGTTGGGGTCTTGGGTTCGAGCCCCAAGCGGTTCACATAGAAACAAAGCCAGAAGGCGACAAAAAGAAAAAAGTCCTACAATATCAATGTATTGTGGGACTTTTTTTATGTTTCCATCTTACCTGAAAGTCCCAAAAGGGTACGAAAAGAAAAGTTGGACATCCAAACAGTGGTACAATTGGTACAGTGGGTACAGCGCCTCTTCTGCTTCACACACATGCGCTTATGTACATTACTTCATAACGCGTACATTATTTATATACATGCGTGTGTGAGATAGAAGAGACGCTGTACCCACTGTACCAACTGTACCCATAAACCTCACCTTTACGCCGCTCAAGTTCACCTTTACACGGCCCAACCTCACCTTTGCTTATGTCACTTCACCTCTTCCAGATAAAGCACACGGCTCGAATAGTCGTTCTGCTTGTGATAGTCCACCTTATGGTTGTAGGGAATCTCCAGCCCGTTTGCCATGAGGTAGGCACCACTGAAACTCTTTCCTTCGTAGTTCAAGGGAACATTATCTATACGGTTCAGTTCATGCACCCGGTATTGCTTGTCGGCACAGAGCCCTGCCATCTTCACACGCGGCAGGTGCTGGTTACAGAAATGTTCCGTCTTCCACCAATAGAAGACTGCCTTGTCCTTCTCCGGAGCCACGTACATCAGAGAAGCCACACCTTGCTTGTCATAAGGAGAGAGCAGGCGGTAAATGTCTCCCAACTGTACTACGGGACGAATGGTCTTGTACTCGGCAATGGCATTCTTGCAAAGAGCCTTTTCTTCTTCCGTCATATTTTTGGGCTGGATTTCCATACCCAAACGACCACTCATGGCAACGTCTATCCGATATTTCAGAGGGATGGTGCGGAACGTCTGATGATTGGGGGCAGCACTGATATGCGATGCCATAGCGATGGCGGGGAAGAAATAGGAAGTTCCCCACTGCATATAGACACGTTGCAGGGCATCGGTATTGTCGCTTACCCAGAACTCGTCGAAGTAAGGCAGCACTCCGTAGTTGGCACGACCGCCGCCACTGGCACATGCCTGGATGGTAAGGTCGGGATATTTGGCACGGATGCGCTGGCAGATTTTCTCGAAGCCGCGGTGGAATTCGATGTACATGTGGCTCTGATTATCCTTCGTCAGATATTGCGAACCGTGGTTCTGGACAGACATATTGGCGTCCCACTTGATGTAATCTATTTCAGGATAAGAGGTCATCAGGTTGTCTACCACACCGAAAACGAAGTCCTGCACGGCAGGATTGGCAAGGTCAAGCACTACCTGCGTGCCGCCGCGTCCCAACACAACGTCACGTTCGGAAGCTTTAAGTACCCAGTCGGGATGCTTCTCGTAGAGTTCGCTGGTAGTGTTCGCCATCTCCGGCTCAATCCAGATGCCAAACTTGACGCCATGTTTCTTGGCATCACTCAGCAAGCCTTCAATGCCGTTCGGAAGCTTGTTCTTGTCCACCACCCAGTCGCCGAGTGATGAGCTGTCGTTCTTACGGGGATACTTGTCGCCAAACCAGCCATCGTCCATCACGAACAACTCGCCACCCATGGAGACAATGTCCGCCATCATTTGGTCCATACCTTGCTGGTTGATGTCAAAGTACACGCCTTCCCAACTATTCAAAAGAATCTTGCGGGGGGTAGTGCCGTGCGCCAGTTTGTGCAGGCGTGCCCAGCGATGGAAGTTACGGCTGCCGCCACTCAAGCCTTCATTACTATAAGTCAGGGCAAGTTCGGGAGTGCGGAAAAGCTCGTCCTTCTTCAAGGAATAAGTAGAGTTCTCTTCGTTGATTCCGGCAAAGAAATGGTGGTATTCATCATCGTGCGTCTCAATGCGGAGCTTGTAGTTGCCGCTGTAACAGAGGGCTGCACCAATCACGTTGCCCGTGTTCTCCTGCGGACGACCGTCGAGGGAGAACATCACTTCGGCATGGTCAGTATGGGAATTGCGCACACCGTCCTTATTCTTGATAACCTTCATGCCCGGAGTGAGAGGTTCCTGCGTCAAGACCCCTTCATTGGCCCAGGAACCGGAGAGATGGGACAGCCATACATCGCCACGGCGGATGGGCAGATAGCCGGAAGCAAACTGATTGAGCACCACCGACTTCTTCTCCTGATGGGAGATTTCAGTCCAGGATTCTATCACGTCGGCATCCTGCCAGGCACGGTAACAGACGTTGACGAAGAAGGGATACACCTTATCCTTCAGTGCCACGACAGTCGTCACGACATTCCCTTCCTTTTCGGTAGTCACGTTCAATACTTCGAGCTGGAGGGTCATGTTACCGTCGGCATGCTTCACAGCGAGGGCCGTCTCCACGGGAGCATTCAATCCATATTCGGGATAGGCTGCATGGTTCGCTTCTGCCGCAGAGATATTCTGCAAGTCGGCTTCAGAAAGTCTGTTACCATAATACAAGTGTCTCAGTGTACCGCCTTCAGGAGCCGAAAGCACCAAAGAGGTTTTCGGAGTGGATACACATACGTTTTGAGCCAACAAACTGCCGGTCAGCAGCAGTACTCCAAAGAGGAAATTTGTTCGTTTCTTGAAATTCATGCTTTTCTTGTTTAGATTCTATATTCATTTAGCTGTGCGCAAATGTAGGCGTTTCCCCGAAGATAAAATAGTATCATTTTATCATATCCTTATACAAATTCTATTTCCGGCTGACAATTGTCCCCGTGGCTTGGTTGGCAGGCATCACCAGCACTTCCGCAATCTGGATATGCTCGGGGACGGCAGCGGCGAAATAGACCACTTCGGCTATATCGTCGCCGGTCAGCGGGCGTATACCTTTATATACATTATCGGCCGCCTCCCGGTTACCACGGAAACGGACGACGGAGAAATTGGTTTCCACCAACCCCGGCTTGATATTCGTTACGCGTATCGGGGTATCCACCAGGTCGATGCGGAGTCCGTCGGAAAGGGCCTTGACGGCAGCCTTGCAGGCACAGTACACACTGCCTCCCGGATAAGCGTAATCTCCGGCAATGGACCCCATATTGATAACGTGACCACGGCCTCGCTCCACCATACCGGGAACCACGAGGCGGGTCATGGCAAGCAAGGCTTTCACGTTAGTGTCGATGACAATGTCCCATTCATCCAGGTTACCTTCATGTTCCTTGTCCACCCCAATGACGAGTCCGGCATTGTTCACCAGTATGTCTACCGCCTTCCATTCCTCCGGAAGGGATTCGAGGGCGGCATGGGCAGCCTGCCGGTCGCGGACATCGAAAGGAAGCAGATACACATCGGCTCCATATTTCTCCAACAATTCTTTCTTTACAGCATTCAGTTTCTCCACATTACGGCCATTGAGTATAAGCCGGTAACCGTTCATGGCAAATTTACGCGCGCAGCCTTCCCCTATTCCCGAGGAGGCTCCGGTGATGAGTACAATCTTCTTTTCCATCATGTTATTAAGTTTTAATATCAATACTGCCAACAAAGGTATTACTTATTATTTTAACTTCATAGGAATAATGAATTTTAGAGTAAGGCGAAAAATCCCGATAAATTATGTAACTTTGCACCCGCTTTTTGAAAGCCCGAGAAACTGTTTTGATTTTATTTCAGCTTTCTTCTGAGATTTGTTTAATTCGTTTGGATAAAGTAAAAGACGCTTATGCAAAAGTCCGATTGCATCATCGGTGTGGAGCACGTATCGAAATTTTTCGGAGATAAGGCCGTGCTGAATGATGTGAATTTGTCTGTCCGTAAGGGCGAGTTTGTAACAATACTGGGACCGTCCGGCTGCGGAAAGACAACTCTGTTGCGCCTCATTGCAGGCTTTCAGACAGCCTCGGAAGGAGTGATAACCATTGCCGGAAAGGACATCACACAGACACCGCCGCACAAGCGTCCGGTAAACACCGTGTTCCAGAAGTACGCCCTCTTCCCCCACCTCAACGTGTTCAACAACATTGCCTTCGGGCTGAAGCTGAAGAAGCTGCCCGGTGCCACCATCGAGAAGAAGGTAAAGCAAGCCCTGCGCATGGTGGGCATGACGGACTATGAGGACCGCGACGTAGACTCCCTCTCCGGCGGGCAGCAACAGCGCGTAGCCATTGCCCGAGCCATCGTCAACGAACCCGAAGTGCTGCTACTGGACGAACCCCTTGCCGCCCTGGACCTAAAAATGCGCAAGGACATGCAGATGGAGCTAAAGGAGATGCACCAGAAGCTGGGCATCACCTTCGTATATGTGACCCACGACCAGGAAGAGGCACTGACCTTGAGCGATACCATCGTCGTGATGAGCGAAGGACGCATCCAGCAAATAGGCGTGCCGACGGACATCTACAACGAACCCATCAACTCCTTCGTAGCAGACTTCATTGGTGAAAGCAACATCTTGAACGGAGTTATGATAAAGGATAAAGCCGTCACCTTCTGCGGACACGAATTTGAATGCGTGGACACGGGATTTGGCGAGCAGATGCAGGTAGACGTAGTGATTCGCCCCGAAGACATCTACATCTTCGATGTATCCGACGCCGCACAGCTGACGGGGACCGTAACCAGCTGCATCTTTAAAGGCGTACACTACGAAATGCTGGTGCAGACGCGCGAAGGCTACGAGCTGATGGTGCAGGACTACCATGCCTTCGAGGCAGGACGCGAAGTCGGCCTGCTGGTGAAACCCTTCGACATCCACGTGATGAAGAAGGAACGCACCTGCAACACCTTCGAGGGAAAGCTGGTGGACGAGACGCACGTAGACTTCCTGGGCTGTAACTTCGAGTGCCTCCCCGTGCAGGGCATCGAGCCGGGCAGCGCCGTGCAAGTGGAAGTAGACTTCCAGCACGTCATCCTCGAAGACAACGAAGAGGACGGCCGTCTGACGGGTGAAGTGAAATTCATCCTCTACAAAGGGAACCATTACCACCTGACCGTGTTTACGGACTGGGACGAAGACATCTTTGTCGACACCAACGACGTGTGGGACGACGGCGACCGCGTAGGTATCACCATCGCCCCTCAAAATATACGGATTGTTCAATCTCTTAATAAGGAAGGAAGTGCTCAATAAGTTATCCCATTTCTTCATGCGCCGGCGCAACTGGACGGTACCCTACGCGCTGTTTCTGCTTGTATTTGTCATAGTACCGCTGCTGCTCATCGTGCTCTATGCCTTTACGGACGACGGAGGGGCGTTTACGTTGGCCAACTTCCGCAAGTTCATGATGCACCCCGAAGCGATGAACACGTTTGTCTACTCCATCGGAATAGCCGTTATCACCACGCTGGTCTGCCTGCTGCTGGGCTATCCGGCAGCGTATATCCTGAGCCAGAAGCAATTCAACACCTCACGCACCATGGTGGTGCTGTTCATCCTCCCCATGTGGGTGAATATCTTGATACGTACGCTTGCCACAGTGGCGCTGTTCGACTTCCTGAACCTGCCGCTGGGCGAAGGTGCCCTTGTGTTCGGTATGGTCTACAACTTCCTGCCGTTCATGATATACCCCATTTACAACACTCTTCAGAAGATGGACCACAATCTGATTGAGGCTGCGCAGGACTTGGGAGCCTCTCCTACCCGCGTATTCGGCAAGGTGATTCTGCCGCTCTCCATGCCGGGAGTGATGAGCGGCATAGTGATGGTGTTTATGCCTACGGTTTCTACCTTTGCCATTGCCGAGTTGCTAACAATGAACAACATCAAACTGTTCGGCACCACGGTGCAAGAGAATATTTACAACGGAATGTGGAACTACGGTGCCGCCCTCTCGCTCATCATGCTGCTGCTGATAGGCATCACCATCCTCTTTACCAACGAGGAGGACGGGGCATCGAATGAAAGCGGAGGTGTGATATGATGACACGAATCTTAACCCGCGGCTACTTGTGGCTGCTGCTGGCGTTGCTCTACTCGCCCATCTTAATTATTATGATATTCTCCTTCACGGAGGCAAAGGTGCTGGGCAACTGGACGGGATTCTCCACCAAGCTGTACAGCTCCTTGTTTACGGGCGGGATGCACCACTCGCTGATAAATGCCATCTGGAACACATTCGCCATTGCCCTGCTTGCCGCCACCGCCAGTACGGCGCTGGGCAGCATTGCAGCCATCGGCATCTTCAATCTGCGCTCGCGCACACGGCAGGTAATGAACTTCGCCAATGCCATCCCGATGATGAATGCAGACATTATCACCGGTGTGTCGCTGTTCCTGCTGTTCGTCAGCTTCGGCATATCGCAAGGATTCACCACAGTGGTACTGGCACACATCACTTTCTGCACGCCCTACGTGGTGCTCAGCGTAATGCCCCGGCTCAAAAAGATGAACCAGAATGTCTACGAGGCGGCACTCGACCTGGGCGCCACACCGTTCCAAGCACTGCGCAAGGTTATTCTTCCGGAGATATTTCCGGGTATGATAAGCGGATTCATCCTTGCTTTCACGCTCTCCATCGACGACTTTGCCGTGACCATCTTCACCATCGGCAACCAGGGGCTGGAAACGCTCTCCACCTACATCTACGCCGATGCGCGCAAAGGTGGACTGACGCCGGAACTGCGGCCACTCTCCACCATCATCTTCGTGACGGTGCTGGTGCTGCTGATTGTAATCAACAAGCGGGCCGAACGGACGAAAAACGATTGATGTGAGTGATGAGTTATAAGTTATCAATTGTCAAGAACAAGATGATGAAAAGGATAATAAACATACTGATTCTACTGTGCTGTATCGCATCCCTCTCTTCTTGTGGAAACTCCACAGAAGAGCGCAGCCGTGTACTGAAGATATACAACTGGGCGGACTACATCGATGAAGATGTGCTTGCCGAATTTCCCGACTGGTACAAGCAGCAGACGGGCGAAGACCTCCGTATCATCTACCAGGTGTTCGATATCAACGAAATCATGCTCACCAAAATTGAGCGCGGGCACGAGGACTTCGACGTCGTATGCCCCTCGGAGTACATCATCGAACGCATGCTTCGCAAAGACCTCCTGCTACCCATCGATCGCAACTTCGGCCACACGCCGGACTACATCCCCAACGTGTCGCCCTACATTCGCCACGAGCTGAACAAGACCTCGCAACCGGAACGCCAGACCGAGGACTATGCCGTGCCCTACATGTGGGGCACCGCTGGTATCCTCTTCAACAAAAAGTTTATTACCGCCGAAGAGGCCGGCACATGGGACATCCTCTGGGACTCCAAAAACCGCGGCAAAATACTGATGAAGGACAGCTACCGCGATGCCTACGGTACCGCCATCATCTACGCCCACGCCCGGGAGCTGGCCGACAGCACCGTCACCGTAGAGCAACTGATGAACGACAACTCCCCGCAGGCCATCGCCCTGGCCGAGCAACGCCTCAAGGAGATGAAACCCAACATCGCCGGCTGGGAAGCCGACTTCGGCAAGGAAATGATGACCAAGAACAAGGCGTGGATTAACTTCACCTGGAGCGGCGACGCCGTCTGGGCCATCGAGGAGGCCGATGCCGTGGGTGTGGAACTGGACTACACCGTCCCCTGCGAAGGCAGCAACATCTGGTACGACGGCTGGGTAATCCCCCGCTACGCCCGCAACGTGAAGGCGGCAAGCTATTTCATCAACTACCTCTGCCAGCCTTCCGTGGCACTGCGCAACATGGATGCCATCGGCTACGTCAGCGCCGTAGCCACACCGGAAATCATGGAGGCCAAGACCGATACCACGCTCGACGTGCACTCCGACCTCAGCTACTTCTTCGGCCCCCTGCCCGGAGCCGACAGCCTGCAGATAGACCCGGTACAATATCCTGACCGCCGAGTAGTGGAACGCTGCGCCATGATACGCGACTTCGGCGACCGCACGGAACTAGTGCTCGAGATGTGGAGCCGCGTGAAAGGTGACAATCTCAACACAGGCATCGTGCTGCTCATCTTCGCCGTTTTCGGTCTGCTCTTCATCTGGCTGGTATATGCCAAGATACGAAAGTACAAGCAGAAACGCCACCACCGTCTCCGCAGAAAGCGGAAAAGGGGATGAGCAACACATTGTTTACCTAAAAACCCGTCAACGTGCAAGGAACAAAGAATCTGACACAAGGCCCCATCAACCGCCAGCTTTTCACGCTGGCAATGCCCATCATGGCCACCTCGTTCATCCAGATGGCCTACAGCCTGACGGACATGGCATGGGTAGGGCGTCTGGGCAGTGAGTCCATGGCTGCAGTAGGTGCGGTAGGCATACTGACGTGGATGTCCGGCTCCATCGCCTTGCTCAATAAAGTGGGCGCCGAAGTCAGCGTAGGCCAGTCCATCGGTGCACGCAGCGAAGAGGACGCACGCAGCTTTGCCTCGCACAACATTACGATTGCCCTGCTCATCTCCGTCTGCTGGGGAGGCCTGCTCTTTCTTTTCGCCCGCCCCATCCTGAACATCTTCGAGCTGAAACAGCATATCACGGACGCCGCCGTGACTTATCTGCGCATCGTGTCGACGGGACTGCCTTTCATCTTTCTCTCCGCTGCCTTTACGGGCATCTACAACGCGGCAGGACGAAGCAAGATTCCGTTCTACATCAGCGGGACGGGACTGATAATGAACATCGTCCTCGACCCTCTGTTCATCTTCGGCTTCGGTTGGGGAACAGTGGGCGCGGCACTTGCCACATGGCTTTCCGAAGCTACAGTATTCGGCATCTTCGTCTACAAACTCCGGGGGAAAAGCGCCGTGCTCGGAGGTTTCTCCTTTATCGTTCCGCTGAAAAAGAAGTACACCCGGCGCATCTTCAAGCTCGGGCTGCCCGTGGCTACGCTGAACACGCTATTTGCCTTCGTCAATATGTTCCTCTCGCGCACCGCCTCGGAGCAGGGAGGACACATCGGACTGATGGCATTCACCACCGGTGGACAAATCGAGGCCATCACCTGGAATACTTCGCAAGGATTCTCCACGGGGCTGAGCACGTTCATCGCCCAGAACTATGCCGCGGGGCAGAAGTCGCGCGTGAAGCAAGCATGGCGCACCACCATGTGGATGACGGGCGTATTCGGAAGCCTCTGCTCACTACTGTTCATCTTCTTCGGCAGCGAGGTGTTCTCTATCTTCGTACCCGAGGCCGAAGCCTACCGTGTGGGTGGAGATTTCCTCCGCATCGACGGCTATTCGCAAATGTTCATGATGATGGAAATTACCATGCAGGGCGTGTTCTACGGACTGGGACGGACAGTGCCGCCTGCCATTGTCAGCATCGGATGCAATTACATGCGTATTCCGGTGGCGTTATTGCTGGTGCACATGGGTATGGGAGTGGATGCCATCTGGTGGGCAGTAAGTGGAACGACCGTTGCCAAAGGTCTTATACTGACAGCCTGGTTCGTCCTCATCAAAAGGAAAATTCTCTAAAAAAGGACAGAACTGGCGAACTTTAGAAAGAAGAATATGGTTATTATATACATAAATTTGCAACATTAAAGATAAAGTCAACTTTTAAAGAAAAAGAGTTATGAAGAAGATGAAATTTACAGTATTACTTTTGTGCGGCGCATTGCTGCTGGGCAGTTGCGGCACAATGAACAACAAGGCCAAAGGTGGAATAATCGGCGGTGGCTCCGGTGCAGCAGCAGGTGCCATTATCGGCGGACTGATAGGTAAAGGCAAGGGGGCAGCCATTGGAGCTGCGGTAGGTGCTGCAGTAGGTACGGGTGCCGGCGTTGCCATCGGACACAAGATGGACAAGAAGGCTGCCGAAGCTGCCAAGATTGAAGGCGCCCAAGTGGAGCAGGTGACGGATGCAAACGGCTTGCCGGCTGTCAAAGTATCCTTTGCGGCAGGTATTCTTTTCGGCTTCAACTCCGCAGCACTGAGCAACGAGGCAAAGGCTTCCCTGCGCGAACTCGCACAGATTCTGAAGGAAGACCCGACAACCGATATCGCCATCATCGGCCATACCGACAAAGTGGGTACTTACGAAGCCAACATGAAAGTTTCCAAGAACCGCGCCTATGCCGTAGAGAACTATTTGCAGGATTGCGGCGTATCTCCGGCCCAGTTCAAGAAAGTGGAAGGCGTGGGATACAACGAATACGACGAAAGTCTGTCTGCCGACCAGAACCGACGCGTAGAGGTATATATGTATGCCAGCGAACAGATGATTAAGAATGCGGAGGCAGCTAATTAATATGGTAAAGTGATTAATGTGTTAATGTGCCAATATGCATATTGGCACATTAACACATTAATCACATTGGCACTCTCTCCATGAAACTCCCGAAGCCTTTGCGGTTCCTCCGCAACATCATATTATTCTTCTTTATTTCCACTATCCTAGCGGTAGTGGCTTATCGTTTTGTACCCGTCTACATCACGCCACTGATGGTTATTCGCAGCGTGCAACAGGTCTTTAAGGGTGAAAGTCCATGCTGGCACCACACTTGGGTATCTTCCGACAAGATATCCCCTCACCTGCCTATGGCCGTCATTGCCTCGGAAGACAACCGGTTTGCCACACACAACGGATTCGATTTCATCGAGATACAGAAAGCGATAAAGGAGAATGAAACAAGAAAACGGAAACGGGGCGCAAGCACCATCAGCCAGCAGACGGCAAAGAATGTATTCCTATGGCCCCAGTCTTCCTGGGTACGTAAAGGACTGGAAGTCTACTTCACCGTACTAATAGAGTTCTTCTGGTCCAAAGAACGTATCATGGAGGTCTATCTCAACTCCATCGAAATGGGAAAAGGCATCTATGGCGCACAAGCTGCCGCCAAATACAAGTTCAAGACTACAGCAGCCAAGCTCTCTGCCGGACAGTGCGCACTAATAGCGGCAACATTGCCCAACCCCATACGCTTCGACTCAGCACACCCCTCCCCTTACATAAAGAAAAGGCAAGGACAGATTCTACGATTGATGAAACTGGTACCCAAATTCCAGCTAAATGAGAAGCGGACAAAAGAATAAGAAGAGGATGTATCAAAACAGTTAATAGCACACAGATGACACATCCTCCTTTAATTTTTAATTCTTAATTTTTAATTAATACGCGTGTCCTCCCTCTTCCATCTCCTTCGCATCAATCTTGCGATTGTCGATACTGCGCCAAGCGTAGAAGATGTAGGCAAGAACGAAAGGAACAAGGATAGAGACATAAGCCATAACCTTCAGTGTGAACTGGCTCGAGCAACTGTTTGCCAACGTGAGTGAGCTTTGCAGGTCGTGGGTAGAAGGATAATAGGCCGTATTGTTATAGCCTGCCACAAGCAGCAGTGCCAATACCGTAAGCACCGTCCCTGCACCGGCAAACCAGATACCCTTGTCGAATGCCGGCTTCCACAGCGTGCGGATAATGCCCCAGAGCACAGCCACCACACCAACCAGGAATACAAGCAGCACTACCGGCATCTGCAGGAAGTTCGTCAGATACTTGTAAGGTTCCATGAACACCTCTCCCGTTTCCGGGCGTACAGCATAGCCGTCGGCAAGCAGCGTACGGATGACGAAGGCCAGGAAGAATACCAGGAACAACGCCGTATTTCCCCAAAGTGCCCGGCGGCAGCGTTTCACCAAATCATCCTCATTGATATTATTAATAAAATAAAGCGCTCCCAAGATACGTGCCAGGAAGAACACAGCCAGCCCCAGCACCACATTCCACGGATTAAGCAACGCATCCAACCCATGCCAGCCGTTAGCCCATTGACTGATAACCGGCATTGCCGCATCTGCGATATTCCCTTTATTGATATAGAAGTTAGACCCCGTGAAGAACGTGGCCACTGCCCCACCCAGCAATACCGGACCTACCACTCCGTTTATCACCAGGAACGTGCGATACGTTGTCTTGCCCAGCAGATTTCCCGCCTTCGACTGAAACTCGTAGCTGACAGCCTGCAACACAAAGCTGAACAGAATAATCATCCACAACCAATAAGCTCCTCCGAAACTGGTACTATAGAACAACGGAAACGAAGCAAAGAACGCGCCTCCAAACGTGACAAGCGTTGTAAACGTGAACTCCCACTTCCGTCCCGTAGAATTAATCATCATCTTCTTCTGCTCCTCCGTCTTCCCCAGACAGAACAGAAGCGAATTACCTCCCTGCACGAACAGCAGGAATACCAGTAGTGCTCCCAGCAAGGAGACTACAAACCACCAATAGTGTTGAAGAAATATATAAGCATTCATTGTGAGTTATGAGTTATAAGTTATGAGTTATGTGACGGTGTGTGCGTTTCGGTTTCAGGACCTTTGCGAATAGCCTTCAGCATAATTCCCACCTCAGCAATCAGCATGACAGTGAAAAGTACCAGGAAAATAAAGAACGTGGTCTGCACGGAGCCTACATCCAGCTTAGAGATGGCGGCACTCGTGGGCAGCATATCTTGGATGGCCCACGGCTGACGACCACACTCGGCAACCACCCATCCGGCTTGTCCAGCCAGATAGCCCAGCGGAATGGTGAGCATAGCCACCCAATGCATCCATGGCATCCGCGACAAGTCTTTCTTATAGGCCAGGAACAGCACCACAATAAAGAAGAGGATGAAGTATCCACCCAACATCACCATCACACGGAACATGTAGAACGTAAGGGACACATTGGGCACCAGCTCGTTCACGTCCTTGATATAACCATAACCGAAATAGGCTACATTATCTTTCAACACTTTGGCAGCCACCTCTGCATCTGCCTCATTGCCCGCAGCCTTGGCTGCACGATAGGCGGCAAACGCACCGATAGCCGTTTTTCCTTTTTCTATTTTCTCCTCTGCCGAAAGCGCTACGGTACCATCGCTCAACGGATATCCACCTTTCAGCAGGTCATTGATGCCGGGAACAAAAGCATCCATCTTGCGCTCGGCAAGCAGCGACAGCATCTTCGGAATTTCCACACGGAAAAGGAATGGGTCTACTCCGTCCTGCGGTGTCTGCTTGGCAGGATTCAGCAGCCCGAACGCTACCAATCCGGCACCTTGCCGCCCTTCATAATAGCCTTCCATAGCAGCCAGCTTCATCGGCTGCTTTTGCGCCACCTGATAGCCCGAGCCATCACCCGTCCAGGCAGAGAGCACAGCGGCACACAGACCTACCCATGCGGCAATCTTTACACTTGCCAGCGCAAATTTCTTCTCGCGCTTCTTCCACAGATACCAGCAGCTTACGCCTACTACAAACACGGCAGCCAGCACCCAGCCGGACAGCACGCTATGGAAGAACTTATTGACAGCCATCGGCGAAGTTGCCACAGCCCAGAAGTCCACCATCTCGTTGCGTGCCGTATCGGGATTGAACTCCATACCTACGGGATTCTGCATCCACGCATTGGCAACCAGAATCCACCAGGCAGAAATCGTGGCGCCCAGCCCCGTGAGCCAAGTAGATGCCAGGTGGAAACGCTTGCTCACCTTATCCCAGCCGAAGAACATGACGGCGATAAACGTTGCTTCCATAAAGAAAGCCAAAATACCCTCGATGGCAAGCGGCGCACCGAAGATGTCGCCCACAAACCAACTGTAATTACTCCAATTCGTACCGAATTCAAATTCCAGAATAATACCGGTTGCTACACCAATAGCAAAGTTGATACCGAAAATCTTCATCCAGAATTTGGCAGTACGTTTCCAAAATTCGTCACCCGTACGGTAGTACGCTGTCTCCATGATGCCCATAATTACCGCCAGTCCAAGTGTCAGCGGCACAAAAATCCAGTGATAGATGGCGGTCAAGGCAAATTGGGCTCTCGACCAGTCAATCAGGGAAGTGTCAATGTGTCCAAGCATAAGAATCAAGTTATGAGTTATAAGTTATGAGTTATTAAGTTTTTAAGTTATCGGGTAAGAACAGAGAGACACGGAGAATTTATAAGGGCAAGGAAATAAACTCTGTGTCTCCGTGTTTAGTCGCCCAGACTCCGATGGATAAGCTCATTACTGACATAGCCTTCCTTGTCATCGCCCACCACGGGGGTATTCAGAAACCGTGGGAAGAAGAAAAGGCGGAGAATGAAAAACATGATGAACAACTTCACAAGAATGATAAGCCACAAAGTACGCCCTAACGTCATACTTCGAAAACCTTCCAAATAAAAACGCCAAATGTTTACCGCAGTCTGTTTCATGCCGATAAAATTATAATGATTACAAATATAAAATACTTTTATATAAAGAACAAATAAAAAGGTGAAAAGTTGAACAGAAAAAAGACTTCTCCCATTCATCGGTACAAAAAAGATTTTAGGCGAGGAAAATTCACTCAACGTCTATCACTTTTGCAATCCTTTCTCCACCCCACTACATTTGCAAATGTAAAACCATAGAATAACGAAGATATGACGAACGTAAAAAGATTGACAGTGATAGCGCTATGTATGGCAAGCTGCATGGGAGTGGCCGCCCAAAACGGCACTTCCACGCAGATACCCGGCAGTTCCGAGCAGCCAGCCGACAGCCTGCCCGCCCAATGGGACTTGCAAGCGTGCATCGACTATGCCTTGCAGCAAAACATCACCATCCGCAAGAACCGCCTCAACGCGGAAAGTGCCCAGGTAGATGTAAAGACCGCCCGAGCCGCTCTCTTCCCCAGCCTTTCGGCCAGTGTGAGCCAGCGTGTCGTGAATCGCCCGAAGAGCGAGACAAACACCACCATCGACGGCGACAACATCACCAGCAGCCAGAGCAAGACTTCCTATAACGGCAGCTACGGCATCGATGCCAACTGGACCCTCTACAACGGCGGGAAGCGCCTCAACACCATCAAACAACAGCAACTGAACAACCGCATTGCCGAACTTAGCGTAGCACAGAGCGAGAACAGCATCGAAGAAAGTATCGCACAAACCTACGTACAGATACTCTACGCCGCCGAAGCCGTGAAAGTGAACGAATCGACCCTGGAAGTGAGCCAAGCCGAATGCGAACGCGCCCGCCAGCTTCTCGAAGCAGGAAGCATAGCCAAAAGCGACCTGGCACAACTGGAAGCGCAGGTAAGCACCGACAAGTACCAACTGGTGACCGCACAAGCCACCCTGCAAGACTACAAACTACAACTGAAACAACTCCTGGAACTGGACGGCGAATCCGAGATGAACCTCTACATCCCTACACTCGGCACGGAAAACGTACTGGCACCCCTGCCCACCAAAACGGACGTTTACCGTTCTGCCCTCGTGCTCCGTCCGGAAATAGAAGCCGGCAAACTGAATATACAGACATCCGACCTCGACATCAAAATTGCCCGCGCTGGCTATCTGCCTACGCTGAGCCTCAGCGCCGGCATCGGAACCAGCCATGCCAACGGCAATGACTTCACCTTCAGCGAGCAAGTCAAACAGAACTGGAACAACTCGCTGGGCTTCACCGTAAGCGTGCCCATCTTCAGCAACCGGCAGACCAAGAGTGCCGTAGAGAAAGCCAAGATTCAGAAGCAGACCAGCGAACTGGACCTGCTGGACGACCAAAAAACGCTGTACAAGACCATCGAAACCCTCTGGCTCGATGCCAACAGCGCCCAGCAGCGCTACGCCGCCGCCACAGAGAAACTGAAAAGTACGCAGACCAGCTATGAACTGATTCAAGAGCAGTTCAACCTGGGCATGAAGAATACCGTAGAACTGCTGACTGAGAAAAGCAATCTGCTCAGCGCACAGCAGGAGACACTGCAAGCCAAATACATGGCCATACTGAATATGCAGCTACTGAAGTTTTATCAAGGAGAAAAAATCGAATTATAATACCTTATATATATGAACAAAAAAAGAATCATCCTCATTGCCGTAGCTGCCGTAATCATAGTGGGCGGCGGCGTATGGCTCTTCGGTGGTGCCAAGGCCAAGCACAAGGTGACCTACGCCACAGCAACCATCCATAAAGGCGAGATTTCCGAATCCGTAACCGCCACGGGGACCATCGAACCGGTGACGGAAGTGGAAGTGGGTACCCAGGTGAGCGGTATCATCGACAAGATTCATGTAGACTACAATTCCGTAGTAACCAAAGGCCAACTCATTGCCGAGATGGACCGCGTGACACTGCAAAGCGAACTCGCTTCGCAACGCGCCGCCTACAACGGTGCAAAGGCCGAATACGAGTACCAGAAAAAACTCTACGAGCGCAACAAGACGCTGAACGAAAAGCAGCTCATCGCCGCCACGGACTATGAGCAGTCCGTCTATAACTACGAGAAGGCCAAGAGCAACTACGAAAGCAGCCAGGCATCACTGGCAAAGGCTGAACGCAACCTCTCCTACGCCACCATCACCTCTCCCATCGACGGTGTGGTCATCAGCCGCGACGTGGAAGCAGGACAGACCGTGGCTTCCGGCTTCGAGACACCGACACTGTTCACCATCGCTGCCGACCTGACGCAGATGCAGGTTGTGGCCGACGTGGACGAAGCGGACATAGGCGGTGTGGAAGAGGGACAGCGCGCCACGTTTACCGTAGACGCCTACCCGAATGACGTGTTCGAAGGAGTGGTCACACAAATTCGTCTGGGAGATGCCAGCTCAAGCAGCACGTCGAGCACCAGCACCAGCACGGTTGTGACCTACGAAGTAGTCATCTCCGCCCACAACCCGGACCTGAAACTGAAACCACGCCTGACAGCCAACGTCACCATCTTCACCCTCGACCGCAAAGACGTACTGTGCGCTCCTGCCCGTGCCCTGCGCTTCAACCCCGAAAAACCGCTTATCGGCGACAATGATATCGTGAAGGATTGCGAAGGGGAACATAAACTCTGGACCCGCGAAGGCAACACCTTTACCGCCCATCCTGTGAAGATAGGTATCTCCAACGGAGTCAACACGGAAATTATCAGCGGCATTAACGAAGGTACCGTAGTGGTGACCGAAGCCACCATCGGCAGCATGCCCGGCAGCGGCGCTCCGGACATGAGCCAGGAAGCTCCCGGAGGTGAGAAGAGTCCGTTCATGCCTGGCCCTCCGGGAAGTAAGAAGAAGAGCGGAAAATAATACAAAAAAAGAATTATGAATAAAGCAGTCATTGAACTTCAAAATATCAAACGCAACTTCCAGGTGGGGGACGAAACCGTGCATGCCCTGCGCGGCGTCTCGTTCACCATCCGTGAAGGCGAGTTTGTCACCATCATGGGTACATCGGGCTCCGGAAAGTCTACTTTGCTGAATACCCTCGGCTGCCTGGACACGCCCACCAGCGGCGAATACCTGCTGGACGGTATCTCCGTACGCACCATGAGCAAGCCTCAACGCGCCGTACTACGCAACCGTAAAATCGGCTTCGTATTCCAGAGTTACAACCTGCTGCCCAAAACCACTGCCGTGGAAAATGTGGAGCTACCGCTGATGTATAACTCCTCCGTCTCGGCTTCCGAAAGGCGGAGACGTGCCATCGAAGCCCTGCAAGCCGTGGGGCTGGGCGACCGACTGGAACATAAGTCCAATCAGATGTCCGGCGGTCAGATGCAACGCGTAGCCATCGCCCGCGCCTTGGTGAACAATCCCGCCGTTATCCTGGCAGACGAAGCTACGGGTAACCTGGACACCCGTACTTCTTTCGAGATTCTGGTACTGTTCCAAAAGCTGCATGCCGAAGGACGCACCATCATCTTCGTCACCCACAACCCCGAAATAGCCCAGTACAGCAGCCGCAACATCGTGCTGCGCGACGGACAAATCAAGGACGATACCATCAACACCCAAATCCAGAATGCAGCCGAAGCCCTGGCAGCATTGCCTAAGCAGGAGGAGGAATGAGGGATAAGGGATTAAGGATTAGGGATTAATTTTAAACTTTCCATTAAAACGATATGAACGGAACAAACCTTTTCAAAATAGCCTTGCGAGCCTTGAACAACAACAAGCTGCGCGCATTCCTCACCATGCTGGGCATCATCATCGGCGTGGCGTCCGTCATCACGATGCTTGCCATCGGACAAGGTTCGAAGAAAAGCATCCAGGCGCAAATCTCCGAGATGGGCTCCAACATGATTATGATTCACCCCGGTGCCGACATGCGCGGCGGTGTCCGCCAAGACCCCAGCGCCATGCAGACCTTGAAGCTGACCGACTACGAAGCCCTGCGCAACGAAACCAACTTCCTGGCTGCCGTCAGCCCCAATGTCTCCTCCAGCGGGCAGCTCATCGCGGGCAACAACAACTACCCCTCCTCCGTGAGCGGCGTGGGCACGGACTATCTCGAAATCCGGCAGCTCAGCGTGGAGAACGGCGAGATGTTTACCGAAGCCGACATACAGACCTCTGCCAAGGTGTGCGTCATCGGAAAGACCATCCAAGACAACCTCTTTCCCGGAGGAGAGGACCCCGTGGGACGTATCATCCGCTTCAACCAAGTGCCCTTCCGCGTGGTGGGCGTGCTGAAGTCCAAAGGCTACAACTCCATGGGCATGGACCAAGACGACGTAGTGCTTGCCCCTTACAGCACCGTGATGAAACGCCTGCTGGCACAGACCTACCTTAGCGGCATCTTCGCCTCCGCCCTCACCGAGGACATGACGGACAATGCCACCGACGAAATCACCGAGATACTGCGCCGCAACCACAAGCTGAAGGAGAATGACGACGACGACTTCACCATTCGCAGCCAGCAGGAACTCAGCACCATGCTGAATTCCACCACCGACCTGATGACCACGCTGCTTGCCTGCATAGCCGGCATTTCGCTCGTAGTGGGCGGCATCGGCATTATGAACATCATGTACGTATCGGTGACGGAACGCACGCGCGAAATCGGCCTGCGCATGAGTGTAGGCGCCCGCGGTGTCGACATCTTGAGCCAGTTCCTCATCGAAGCTATCCTCATCAGCATCACCGGAGGCATCATCGGCGTCATCATCGGATGCGGAGCCAGCTGGATAGTGAAGAGCGTTGCCCACTGGCCCATCTTCATCCAGCCGTGGAGTGTATTCCTCTCCTTCGCCGTATGTACCGTCACCGGAGTGTTCTTCGGTTGGTATCCCGCCAAGAAAGCTGCGGACCTCGACCCGATAGAGGCCATACGCTACGAATAACCTTTTCTCCCTTGCCGGAAGTTAGCCAAATAGTTCTTAAGTATTAGGAAAAAAGTTTCCGGCAATAGGGAAAAAAGTTATGCGAAACTAAGAATAATCTCTATCCCAAGCCTTGGGATAGACATCCGCAAGCTTGGGATACATATCCGCAACCTGGAAACGCTTATCCGCAACCTGCGAACAGAGATTTGCTTCGCAGGCAGCGGATATTTCCAATATCCACCTAAAATCCGTATCTTTGTATCATGATGAAACAACAGCTCCCTAACCCACGCCGCCGCGGCATCGAAACCCTGATACACATCATTGTCTGGGGTATCGTCATCGGTTTCCCCTTTCTGATGATGACACGCAGCGGCTTCAATATCAGCCTTGCGGACTATCTGCGCCACGGTAGCAGCAGTACCCTCTCATTCTTCCTTGTATTCTACATCAACTACTGCCTCCTCATTCCCCGCTACTTGTTCGAGGGACGCATCCGGCAGTATCTCCTGCTGAACACACTGCTCATCATCTGCATTACCACCGGCGCCCACCTTTGGCAAGAATACACATTCCAAAACCATATGCGCGGCGATGATGACGGTCAGCACATGGGGCCTCCCAAATGGATATTCATCTTGCGCGACGTCTCGACCATGATTCTCACCGCCGGCCTCAGCGCTGCCATCAAGCTGAGCCGCCGCTGGGCGCAGATGGACGCCGCCCGCCGCGAAGCCGAGAAAAGCCGCACGGAAGCCGAGTTGAAGAACCTGCGCAACCAGCTCAACCCGCACTTCCTGCTCAATACGCTGAATAACATCTACGCCCTCATCGCCTTCGATGCCGACAAGGCACAGACTGCCGTGCAGGAACTGAGCCGACTGCTGCGCCATGTGCTGTATGACAATCAGCAGAACTTCGTCACCCTGGACAAGGAGATGGACTTCATCCGCAACTACATCGAACTGATGCGCATCCGTCTCTCCGCCAACGTCCGTGTGGAAACAAAGATAGACGTCCGACCGGACAGCCGTACTGAAATAGCTCCGCTCATCTTTATTTCCCTCATAGAGAATGCCTTCAAGCATGGCATCTCCCCCACCGAACCCAGCTTTATCCGTATCCACTTCAGTGAAAGCCCCGGAGAGATACATTGCGAAATAACCAACAGCTATCATCCCAAAAGCGTGGCAGACAAGAGTGGAAGCGGCATCGGGTTGGAACAAGTGCGCAAGCGTCTGGAGCTGACCTATCCCGGTCATTACGACTGGCAGCAAGGAGTGAGTGAGGACATGAAAGAGTATAAATCTATTTTAATTATAAAGATATGAATCTGAAGTGCGCCATTGTAGACGACGAGCCCCTCGCCCTGGGGTTGCTGGAAAGCTACGTCAACAAGACCCCGTTTCTAGAGTTGGTCGGTAAATACTCCAGTGCCGTACAAGCCATCAAGGAGTTGCCCGAGAAGCACATCGACCTGCTTTTCCTCGACATCCAGATGCCCGAACTGAACGGACTGGAATTTTCGAAGATGGTCGATTCCGGCACCCGCATTGTCTTTACCACCGCCTTCGACCAGTATGCCATAGACGGCTACAAAGTCAATGCGCTGGACTACCTGCTGAAACCCATCTCCTACGTCGACTTTCTGCAGGCTGCCAACAAGGCTGTGCAATGGTTTGAATTGCTGCAACAGCCCAAGGAAGAGATTCAGAGCATCTTCGTAAAAAGCGAGTATAAGCTGGTGCAAATCGAATTGAGTAAAATTCTGTACATAGAGGGGCTGAAAGACTATCTCAAAATCTACGAGGAGGATTCTCCCAAGCCTATCCTGTCTCTCATGAGCATGAAGGCAATGGAGGAACTTCTGCCTGCCTCGCGTTTCATGCGCGTCCACCGTTCCTACATTGTTCAGAAGAATAAAATACGTATTATAGACCGTGGTCGCATCGTGTTCGGAAAGAACTACATCCCGATAAGCGACAGCTATAAACAAGCTTTTCAAGAATTTTTAGACCAAAGAAGCTAAAAAAATCGACTAATCCGTCGATAAAATCGGAAAAAACGTCGATTTATTATAGAATCCTTTTGCATATTAAAATATGTTTTTTTATCTTTGCACCGAACAGATAGGAGTTGTGAAACTCCCCCAATAGAATAGTTTAGTTAAGTCTAGTTTAGTTTTTGTGTGAAGCACTTCCTCCGTAAGCGAACGTTGGAAGTGCTTTTTACATATCAACACTATTTAATCCACAAGCAGAAAAATTATCAAAGCAAATTTAAAAAACTATATATAACTACATATCAAACACCAACATAACATTCATTTTCTTATCTTTAATACAGAAACAAGTGGGCACGCATGTTTTATGATTTTACTAATCACATCTGTATAATGTTAGTTTCGCGACAACCATTATACGGTAATAATCTTGTAAATTATGGAAATCAAGAAAACATCCAAAGCAAGCCTGGAAAACAAGAAGTCAAGTTGGCTACTTGTAGGTTATGTAATTGTGCTGGTCTTCATGTTCGTTGCATTTGAATGGTCGAAGCGTGATGTTAGGATTGACATGAGCGGTGCTATTACCGAGAACGTATTTGAGCAGGAAATTGAAATTCCTATCACGGAGCAACCCGAATTAGTAGCTCCGCCACCCCCTCAAGCTCCTGCAATTGCCGAGGTATTGACAATTGTGGATGATAATGACAATGTGAAAGAAACAGCCATTGCCTCTTCCGAAGAAATCGGTGAAGCTGTAATCATCAAACCCATATCTCCAACCGTAGATGAAGAGATTCCGGTAGAGGATGAGATTTTTGAAGTTGTAGAGAAGAATCCCGAGTTTTCTTATAATGGCATGAGTCTGATGCAATATCTGGGTAAGAGTATAAAATACCCGACTATTGCACAAGAGACCGGAACCCAGGGGCGCGTAATAGTACAATTCGTTGTCAACAAAGACGGCAGCATCGTAGATGTAAAAGTAGTAAGAGGCGTAGATCCCTATCTGGACAAAGAAGCTATCCGTGTGATTTCCACCATGCCCAAATGGAAACCCGGTGAGCAACGAGGCAAACCGGTCCGTTGTAAATTCACAGTTCCCGTAATGTTTAAATTACAATAGCAGACATGCCAGTGTCCACTTTCCACTTGTCTTCATAAGGTAATCTCCAATATCCGAGGGTGTGTCGAAACTGGTATTCACCACAGATTACACAGATTTGCACAGATAAGCATCTTTGATTATCAGTAGATTAAGCTCATTCTGTGTTAATCCGTGTAATCTGTGGTGAATTTTGACACACCCCCATTTTTTTAAGTATCAACACAGCCATTTCCTTCTTCCATATTTTTCTTTCCGCAGAAAAACAAAAACATTCAGCCCTCTCAGACTGTTACATAGAAAAACAATATATCACTCCTGATAAAACCACACGATAATGAAATCACAACTCTTTGACATCAGAAGAGAATATAAGAAAGGCAGGCTGACACCGGGTAACCTCAACGACAATCCCCTTGAGCAATTCGACCATTGGCTGAACGATGCTATCCATAGTGATGAGTACGAGCCCACCGCCATGACGGTAGCTACAGTCTCGTCAGACGGACATCCCTCTACACGCACAGTGTTGCTGAAAGGGGTGGAAAATGGCCGGTTCATCTTCTTCACCAACTACGAAAGCAGAAAAGGCCGGCAACTGACTGCAAATCCGTATATATCCTTATCTTTCGTATGGCACAAACTGGAAAGGCAAATACACATTGAAGGAAAAGCTGAAAGATGCGCTCCTGCCGATTCTGACGCCTATTTTGCAAGCAGGCCTTACAAAAGTAAAATCGGGGCGAGGATTTCACCCCAAAGTCACGTCATCGGCAGCCGTATGGAGATAATGCGCGCGTTCGTCCGCGAAGCGGCAACATGGATAGGGCAAAGTATCAAACGTCCCGACAACTGGGGAGGTTTTGCCGTCACCCCTTTCCGTTTTGAATTCTGGCAAGGACGGGAAAGCAGGCTACACGACCGTTTCCTCTATTCCCAACAAGCGGATGGCAGCTGGAAAAAGGAGAGGCTGGCTCCCTAAATACGGACAGGGAAACACTTCTCATCACAAATAAATCTTAAAAGGAGGAACAAAGCCACAGAAACGCTGTTTGAAGGGGAAACTCTAAAAACAACAGTTATGAATTACGGTATCAGTATTCTTTTCAGGGCTATACCCTTGTTGATGGCCCTTTTCTGTTTCGGCTACGGAGCCTTTGTGCTCCACGAAGGACTGGATTCGGCAAAATTTGTGGCCGGTCCGGTAGTATTTTCCTTAGGGATGATTTGCATTGCCTTGTTCGCCACAGCGGCAACAATCATTAGACAAATTATTCATACCTACAATCCGATAGCCAGATACGCACTTCCGGTTATTGGTTACCTGGCAGCCGTACTCACAGTAATCTATGGTTGGAATTATATGCACGAAGCTGCCACGGCAAGCAATTTCGTGGCAGGACACGTGATTTGCGGAGTCGGTTTCATCACAGCTTGTGTAGCTACCACAGCCACAGCCTCCACCCGCTTCACCCTCATTCCCGCCAACTCGGAACGTACCGACCAGCTACAACCTGCCGATGCATTCAATTCCTCCCAGGGATATATCCTGATAGCAGTTGCCACCCTTATGGCAGTAATGGCATGGATATGGGCCTTCTGGCTATTGTCAAAAAGCAGCGAGCACAATGCATATTATGTAGCAGGCCATGTCATGGCAGGACTTGCTTGTATCTGTTCCAGCTTGGTGGCGCTGGTTGCAACCATCGTCCGCCAGATACGCAACAACTATACAAAGTCTGAACGGAAACAATGGCCGGCCCTTGTTTTGATAATGGGCAGCATCAGCATTCTCTGGGGACTTCTGGTCTTGGCCAACAGCAATCCGGCACTCTCCTCCACAGGATATATTATGATAGGCCTGGGACTGGTATGCTACAGCATTTCCAGCAAAGTCATACTACTTGCCGCCATCTGGCGGAACACTTTCAAGCTGGCCAACCGCATCCCGCTGATTCCGGTCTTCACGGCCCTGGCTTGTCTGTTTCTCTCCGCCTTTCTGTTTGAGATGGCAAGCCTGCACAATGCCTATTTTGTCCCTGCACGCGTACTGGCAGGTTTGGGAGGCATCTGCTTTACATTATTCTCCATCGTAAGCATTCTGGAGAGCGGTACATCTAAGTAGACATTTTCCCGCCATTGGCCTGAGCATCGAGGAACAATTCCACACGCTCGGCATGGTGGGCCACATAAGCTGCCGGACCGGTATCCCCGGAATCAAGAATATCGCGGACCACATCCGCCTTATTCTTGCCGGTAACAAAGAAAATAAGATTCTTCGCAGCAAACAAAAGGCAGCCGGTCATGGCTATGCGTTTCTGCCCATTATAGGGATTGACACTCACCTCATAAGGATGAAAGGAAGAAAGCAGATATTCCTGCCCCGGAAAGATAGAGGAGGTATGCCCGTCGTCTCCAGCACCGAGCAAAACGACATCGAAGGCCGGGAAGCCACCCCAAAGCGGAACCGTGCGGCAAACCAGCGTCGAATAGTTCTTTGCTTCAATCTCCGGGCGGTTCACTCCATAAATAGGATAAACGTATTCATCGGGCATGCCTACTTCATCCAACAGCAAACGGCGCATGGTACCATAATTGCTCTCATAATCCTCTGCCGGCACACACCGTTCATCCACCCAATAAATCCGCATCCGCATCCAAGGAGTCACCTCCTTGTACTCGTTGGCCCAAATGTCAAACATCAGCGAAGGAGTACTTCCCCCACTGAATGCAAAATAAAAGGTCTTTTCCGGCTCACGCTCCATCATCGCAATCAAATGTTCAATCAACGCATGTGCCGTAGCTGTAGCCGAATGGTAAACATAACTTTTCATAACTCGCAATATTCATCTGTATTAGTCAAATTCTTACACGGATTAGTCCACTCAGCACCATGTTCGTGCATCATCGCTTCACTTTCCAAAGGTCCCCACGTACCTACGGGATACCCATATAAAGGAGCATCCGTATGCTCTTTCCAATAACGCAACACGGGATCGAAAAAGCGCCATGAAGCCTCTACCGCGTCGCTGCGGGTAAAGAGTGTAGGGTCACCTTGTATGCAGTCCTCTATCAGACGGGCATAGGCATCGCCGGTAGGCAACCCGCCCAACTGGTCATAACTGAAGTCCATCATCACCTGCTTCACGTCAAATCCGGGTCCGGGAGTCTTCATGCCGAATTTCAGCACAATACCTTCATTGGGTTGCAGGCGGAGAATCAGCTTATTCGCGCGGGGACAATGTCCACCCTCGCAACGGAACATCTGATGGGGCGTCTCACGGAAATGTACAACAATCTCAGTCACCTTTGTCGGCATTTGTTTGCCGGTACGGATATAGAAAGGAACACCCTTCCACCGCCAGTTGTTAATACCGATTTTCATGGCAATATACGTTTCGGTACGCGAATCAGGTGCCACGTTCTTCTCTTCCCTATACCCGGCTTTCGAGCCCGAAGCCGTATATTGTCCGCGGACAATGTGTTCCTCCAAATCCTCCTCTGTCAAGGGAGCCAATGACTCATAGACCTTCACCACCTCGTTGCGGAAATTATCGGCATTGAAAACGGCAGGCGGTTCCAATGCTGTGAGCGCCACAAGCTGTATGAGGTGGTTTTGTACCATATCGCGCAGGGCTCCGGCACCTTCATAGAATCCGCCACGTCCTTCGATACCCAGATTCTCTACGGCTGTAATCTCCACATAGTCTATATAATTACGGTTCCATAGCGGTTCGAAGATTCCGTTGGCAAAACGGAAGGCGAGAATGTTCTGCGCCGTTTCCTTACCCAGAAAATGGTCGATGCGGTAAATCTGATGCTCCTTGAAAACGGAAGCATAAATGCTATTCAGCTTTCTGGCTGACTCCAAATCGTAACCGAACGGCTTTTCAACGATGATACGCGTATCAGGACGGTTCAGACCGGCCGCCTTCAAGTGCAAGGGAATGACACCGTACAAGGAAGGTGGAGTAGCCAGATAGAACAGCAGGTTGTCCGGTTTCTGCTCACCGGTAAACTCTTGTAAACGTCCGTCCAGCAGATGATAGCCTTCAACCTCGGCGGGATCCAATGTCTGGTAATGCAGATGGCTGCAAAAATCCCTCATTTTATCTTCCACCTGCTCTCTGGAAGCTACGAACTTACTCAATTCACTCATTATATATTCTTGGTAACGGGCATCCGTATACTCGGTGCGTCCTATCCCCAGAATGGAGAATCCTTCCGGCAACCGCCCGCCACTATACAAAGTATAGAGCGCCGGCATCAGTTTGCGCTTCGTCAAGTCACCCGAAGCGCCGAATATAACAATCACTAATTTCTTCATCATCTTCTCCCCCTTTCTCACACATTGTACGTACCCGATTTCGTATCTCCTCCGTGTCCCGTCCAATTTTCATGGAAAAACTGTCCACGCAACTCGTCTGTCCTTTCAAAGGTATGCGCACCAAAATAGTCACGTTGCGCCTGAATCATATTGGCAGGCAACTTGGCAGACACCAGCGAATAGAAATAATTCAAGGCGGACGAGAATGCAGGCACCGGAAGTTCCTCTTTCATGGATTGTGCCACCAGATGTTTCCAGCCGGAAAGCAACAGCTGCATTTCATTTTTGAAATAAGGAGCCAACAGCAGATGTTTGGGCTTGTCTTTTGCCTCGAAAGCCGTAGCTATGTCGTTCAGGAAAATACTACGGATAATGCAGCCGCCCCGCCACATGCGTGCGATGGATGCCAAATCGAGGTTCCAGGCAAAAGCGTCGGATGCACGCTGCAACACGGCGAATCCCTGAGCATATGACACTAATTTGGAAGCATAGAGTGCGGAATAGATATCCTTCACCATCTCCGACTTGTTGTACACCGCCTGCGAGCGTCGGCATACAAATTGCTTGGAAGCCGTTTCACGCAAGCTCTTCTGTGCCGACAAACTACGTTCGAACACAGCCGTAGCAATCAGCCCCAACGGCATGCCCAGCTCCATCGCATTGATAACGGACCACTTGCCCGTACCTTTCTGTCCGGCGGTATCCAATATCTTATCTATCAGGTAACCTCCTGATTTGTCCTTATGACGTAGTATGTTGGCGGTAATTTCAATGAGATAGCTACGCAACTTGCCCTCATTCCAATCGGCAAAGATTTCCGCCATCTGTCCATTGTCCAGACCAAGCAGATTCTTCATCACCCAATAAGCTTCGGCAATAAGCTGCATATCTCCATATTCGATACCGTTATGTATCATCTTGACGAAATGACCGGAACCGGCAGGACCAATCCACTGGCAGCACGGGGTACCGTCAGATGCTTTTGCCGCAATACTCTGCAGGATAGGCTTCACCTCAGGCCAGGCACTTTCAGATCCTCCGGGCATGATAGACGCGCCGTTCAGCGCTCCTTCCTCTCCACCGGAAACTCCAGCTCCCACAAAACGGAAGCCTTTCTTTTCGGCCAATGCCACACGCCGGTTGGTGTCCTCATAATTGGAATTGCCACCGTCAATCAGGATATCCCCTTCGGACAAATGGGGAAACAGCTGTTCCATCAGTTCATCCACCGCACTGCCGGCACGAACCATCATCATTATTTTGCGGGGTATGGCAATGGAAGTTACAAATTCGGCTATATCTGTATAGCCTTCAATTTTTTTCCCTTTGGCGCGGCCGTTCACAAAACGTTCCACCACCCCTTCTTCCACTCCCGGAACCGTACGATTATATACCGAAACATTCCATCCCTTATCTGCCATATTGAGGGCCAAATTCTCGCCCATAACTGCCAGACCGATAAGTCCAATGTCTGTTTTATTTAAATTCTTCATATTCATGTAAATTTTGTCTTTATATGGAAACAAAATGCTAACAGCATTTGTTCGTATGAATTACGAAAATAAAATAGTACTTTTGTCAGCGAAAGCCTATTTTTCAACCAGACAGAAAACCAATGCTCATGAAGAACTTCCACATCGGACTATTGCCACGCATCATCATTGCCATTATCTTAGGTATACTTTTCGGAAATTTCCTACCGGCTTCGCTGGTACGGCTGTTCGTAACATTCAATGCCATTTTCAGTGAATTCCTGAACTTCTCCATCCCCCTCATCATTGTGGGACTGGTCACGATTGCCATTGCCGACATCGGCAAAGGAGCCGGACGGATGCTGGTCGTCACAGCGCTCATTGCTTACGGAGCTACCTTATTCTCCGGCTTTCTCTCCTACTTCACCGGTATGGCGGTATTTCCTTCCCTCATAGAAACCGGGGTGCCGTTAGAAGAAGTCAGTGAGTCTCAAGGTATTCTTCCCTATTTTTCCGTGGGTATCCCGCCATTGATGAATGTTATGACCGCACTCGTACTTGCCTTCACACTGGGGCTGGGCCTGGCTCATCTGAAAAGTGAGGTACTGAAAAATGCGGCACGCGATTTTCAAGAGATTGTCATCCGCATGATCAGTGCAGTGATATTGCCGCTGCTTCCCATCTATATTTTCGGCATTTTCCTCAACATGACGCACAGTGGACAAGTATTCGGCATCCTGATGGTCTTTATTAAGATTATCGGTGTAATCTTCCTGCTTCACATCTTTCTCCTGGTATTCCAATACAGCATTGCGGCACTGTTTGTCCGCAAGAACCCTCTCAAACTACTGGGACGAATGATGCCTGCCTACTTCACGGCTCTAGGCACTCAATCCAGTGCCGCCACTATCCCCGTAACATTGGAGCAAAGTCGGAAGAACGGCGTCTCTGCCGATATTGCCGGATTCGTCATCCCACTTTGCGCCACCATCCATCTGTCGGGCAGCACATTGAAGATTGTGGCATGCGCCCTGGCACTGATGATAATGCAAGGCATGCCCCATGATTTCCCTCTATTTGCAGGATTCATCTTCATGCTGGGCATCACTATGGTAGCCGCTCCCGGGGTACCGGGAGGCGCCATCATGGCATCACTGGGCATCCTGCAATCCATGCTGGGCTTCGACGAGTCGGCACAAGCGCTGATGATTGCACTATACATAGCGATGGACAGCTTCGGTACTGCCTGCAATGTGACGGGCGACGGGGCAATCGCACTGATTATCGACAAAGTGATGGGAAAGAAATAGTTTATATTTTGCCATCTCGTGGAAAATAACGAATATTGCAGTCCGAAAAGACATAATAACAAGAAGCATACATTATGAAGAAAGCCCTTATCTCCGGCATTACCGGGCAGGACGGCTCGTTCCTTGCCGAATTCCTCCTGCAGAAAGGATATGAAGTGCACGGTATCCTGCGTCGCTCTTCCTCTTTCAACACCGGCCGCATCGAACACCTCTACTTCGATGAGTGGGTACGCGACATGAAACAGAAACGTACCATTAACCTGCACTATGGAGACATGACAGACTCCAGCTCTCTCATCCGTATCATCCAGAGTGTGCAGCCGGACGAAATATATAACCTTGCCGCCCAAAGCCATGTCAAAGTATCCTTCGACGTGCCCGAATATACCGCCGAAACCGATGCCGTAGGCACCCTACGCATGCTCGAAGCCGTACGCATTCTCGGTATGGAAAAGAAGACACGCATCTACCAGGCCTCCACTTCCGAGCTCTTCGGAAAAGTGCAGGAAGTGCCGCAAAGCGAAACGACCCCGTTCTATCCCCGCAGCCCCTATGGCGTAGCCAAACAGTATGGCTTTTGGATTACAAAGAACTACCGCGAAAGCTATGGCATGTTTGCTGTAAACGGCATACTCTTCAACCACGAGAGCGAACGCCGAGGTGAAACCTTCGTGACAAGAAAAATCACACTGGCGGCTGCCCGCATCGCCCAAGGCTTCCAGGACAAGCTGTATCTGGGCAATCTGGATGCCCGGCGCGACTGGGGATATGCCAAAGACTACATCGAGTGCATGTGGCTCATCCTGCAGCACGACACCCCCGAAGACTTCGTCATTGCCACCGGAGAAATGCATACCGTACGCGAATTTGCGACACTGGCATTCCGAGAGGTAGGCATCACTCTGTGCTGGGAAGGCCAGGGAGTGGATGAGAAGGGTATCGACACACAGACCGGAAAAGTCCTCGTGGAAGTCGACCCCAAATATTTCCGGCCTGCCGAAGTGGAACAATTGCTGGGCGACCCCACCAAAGCAAAAACACTGCTGGGATGGAATCCGAGGCAGACCAGTTTTGAAGAGTTGGTACGCATCATGGCAGAGCACGACATGAAATTTGTGAAGAAACTGTATTTAAGAAGCAAAGAGCTTTGAATGAACTATTAAACTTTCAGACAACAATGTTAGACAAAAATGCCAAAATATATGTAGCAGGCCACCGGGGACTGGTAGGTTCTGCCATCTGGAAAAATCTTGAGGAGAAAGGATACACCAATCTCATCGGCAAGACCCACACAGAACTCGATCTGCTCGACGGAGTTGCCGTACGCCGCTTCTTCGACGAGGAACAGCCCGAATATGTATTCCTTGCCGCCGCCTTTGTGGGTGGCATCATGGCCAACAGTATCTACCGTGCCGACTTCATCTACAAGAACTTGCAGATACAGCAGAACGTCATCGGCGAAAGCTTCCGCCACGGAGTGAAAAAACTTCTCTTTCTGGGCAGCACCTGCATCTATCCCCGTGATGCCGAACAGCCGATGAAAGAAGACGCACTCCTCACTTCTCCGCTGGAATACACGAACGAGCCCTATGCCATCGCCAAAATAGCCGGACTGAAAATGTGCGAAAGCTTCAATCTTCAATACGGTACGAACTACATTGCCGTGATGCCCACCAACCTTTACGGTCCCAACGACAACTTCGACCTGGAACGCAGCCACGTGCTCCCTGCCATGATACGCAAGATACACCTCGCCCACTGCCTGAAACAAGGCGACTGGGATGCCGTACGCCACGACATGAACCTGCGTCCGGTGGAAGGCATCAACGGCGACAGCAGCAAAGAGGACATTCTGAATATCCTCCGGAAATACGGCATCAGCGAAGAAGAAGTGAGATTATGGGGTACCGGCACCCCCTTGCGCGAATTCCTCTGGAGCGAGGAGATGGCAGATGCCAGCGTCTTCGTCATGGAACACGTCGACTTCAAAGATACCTTCAAGCCGGGCGACAAGGAAATCCGCAACTGTCACATCAATATCGGTACGGGCAAGGAAATCACTATCCGCCAGTTGGCAGAGCTGATTGTCAACACCGTAGGCTATCAGGGCCGGTTGACCTTCGACACTTCCAAACCCGACGGCACCATGCGCAAACTGACCGATCCCGGTAAGTTACATGCATTGGGATGGCATCATAAGATTGATATCGAGGAAGGTGTGCAACGCATGTACCGATGGTACTTGGGAAAGTAATTAGTGACGTCTGATTAGCCATGAATGCCATACGGTACAATGTGGAAACTGTATTGTTTATATTGCTGATACTTTTATCAGGTATCAGCCCAACCATGAATGCCATGATAGCTCCCGTGACCTATTCCGTTCGCGGCAAAGTCATCGACAGACAGTCCAGACAACCCGTGGCCTACGCCAACGTTTTCGTTGCCGGCATCCCCGGGAAAGGGGCGTCCACCGATTCACTCGGCACATTCAAGATAGAGCAGGTACCTCCGGGCATCTATAGCCTTGAGGCATCCTGCATAGGATACCAGACTGTTTCCACCCCCGAATATATTGTTTCAGCCTCAACCCCGTTCATCGAGATAGAGATGGAAGAGGATGCCAATCTGCTGAACACAGTAGTGGTGGTGCCTTCCCCCTTCCGGCGAAGTATCGAAAGCCCAGTCAGCATGCGTATCATCGGCTTGCAGGAAATAGAGAAAAGTCCCGGAGCCAACCGGGATGTCTCGCGCATCGTACGCTCCTATCCCGGCGTCTCTTTCTCTCCCATCGGCTATCGCAACGACTTGATTGTTCGGGGCGGTTCTCCTTCCGAAAACCGCTTTTATATGGATGGCATCGAAATCCCCAACATCAACCACTTTGCCACTCAGGGTGCATCCGGAGGACCGGTAAGTATTGTCAATGCCGACCTGATACGCGAGATTACATTTTATACGGGCGCCTTCCCCGCCAACCGCTCCGGAGCCTTGAGTTCCGTCCTCGACTTCCGCCTCAAGGACGGAAATCCGGACAAGCAGGCGTTCAAAGCCACCATCGGCGCATCGGAAGTCTCGCTCAGCGGAGCAGGCCATCTGGGGCAGCGCACCACTTATCTGTTCTCCGCACGCCAGTCCTACCTGCAACTTTTGTTCAAGGCTTTGGGACTGCCCTTCCTGCCCAATTTCATTGACGGACAATTCAAAACAAAAACCCGTTTCAACGAGCACAGCGAGCTGACCCTGCTTGGTCTTGCAGGCATTGACAAGATGAAACTGAATACCGATGAAAAAGGAGAAGATGCCGAATATCTGCTCAGCTATCTCCCCACTATCCATCAGGAAACATTCACTTTCGGAGCCTCTTACAGACACTACAATGGAAGGCACGTACAATCCCTTATACTGAGCCATAACTACCTGAACAACCGCAATCTGAAATACCGCAACAACGATGACTCTTCCGAAGACAACCTGACCCTGCGCCTACGCTCCACAGAACAAAAGACCACCCTGCGTTTCGAAAACCAAACGCGCTTGGGAGCATGGACCCTAAAAGAAGGAGCAGAACTGAACAACTCCATCTATACAAACCACAGCAGGCAAAGACTATACGGCAGTCATTCGAGTACGCTTTCCATCTACGAAACCTCACTCAACATCTTCGGCTGGGGGGCTTTCTTCTCTTCCAACTATACCACCGCCGACAAGCGTCTGGCCCTTTCTGCCGGTATCCGTATGGATGGCAACACTTACAACCGAAAGATGCGGCAGCTATGGAAACAGTTCTCCCCACGCCTCTCTGCATCCTACAAACTCTCGGAACAATGGACCCTGAGCGGAAGTACCGGCCTCTACCACCAATTGCCTCCCTACACCGCTTTGGGATATAAAGACAATGAAGGGCAATATCTCAACAAAAACCTGAAGTACATGCAGGTCTTTGAAAGCAGCCTCGGTGTGGACTGGCACCTGCAAGACCGGTTCATGGTTTCTGCAGAAGGTTTCTTCAAGCGTTACAGCCGTATGCCACTTTCCCTTCAAGACAACATTCCGTTGGCATGCAAAGGAAACGATTACGGTGTCACCGGCAACGAAGCACTCGTCCCTACAGCCAGCGGCAGGGCCTACGGACTGGAAACCATGTTCCGCTGGCAGGCATCCGGCAAGTTCAATCTCGTATCCTCCTTCACCTTATACCGCAGCGAATACCGCAACCGTTCAAATGGAGACTTCATTCCATCTGCCTGGGACAACCGTTTCATACTCAACATGAGCGGTACATACAACCTGCCCCGGCGCTGGAGCATAGGAGGCAAGCTAAGCTATATAGGCGGCAGCCCCTACACTCCCTATGATGAAGACAAATCATCACTCGTAGAAGCATGGGATGCCAAAGGACAGCCCTACTACGACTATGCGTACTATAATACCGGGCGGCTTCCCAACTTTGCCCAGTTAGACTTGCGTGTGGACAAGTCCTTCTACTTCCATCACTGCATGATAGGAATCTATCTGGACATACAGAATATCACCGGCAACAAACTGAAGCAGCCGGATGTGATAATGAGTACGGGCATCATCGAAAATCCGTCTGCTCCTGTTGCCGAACAGCGCTATAAAATGAAATACCTCAAGCAGGAAAGCGGCACTATCCTGCCTACTTTAGGTATAACTGTCGAATTTTAACAAATAGCCACCATAAAAACTATTTTCCTTATAAAAGTTTGCTTTCTATATATAAACCCTTATATTTGCACAATTTTCAACCAAATGTGCAATTAAATATCATGGAACAAAGTTTTATCGCCTATATAGAGAATAGCATAAAGGAAAATTGGGATTTAGACGCTTTGACCGATTACAAGGGAGCAACCCTACAATATAAGGACGTAGCCCGCAAAATAGAAAAGCTGCATATCATTTTCGAGGCAAGCGGCATCAAGAAAGGCGATAAGATTGCCGTCTGTGGCCGCAACAGTTCCCACTGGGGCGTAACGTTCCTCGCAACATTGACCTACGGTGCGGTAATCGTCCCCATCCTTCACGAGTTCAAGGCAGACAATGTACACAACATCGTGAACCATTCCGAAGCCAAACTGCTTTTCGTAGGCGACCAGGTTTGGGAAAACCTCAACGAAAGTGCTATGCCGCTGCTAGAGGGCATCATGATGATGGCAGACTTCTACATTCTTGTCTCCCGCAGCGAAAAGTTGGACTATGCCCGCGAACATCTCAACGAAATGTTCGGTAAGAAATACCCCAAGAACTTCCGCAAGGAGCATGTCAGTTATCACAAGGACCAGCCCGACGAACTGGCGGTCATCAACTATACATCCGGCACCACCAGTTACTCCAAAGGAGTGATGCTGCCCTACCGCAGCCTTTGGTCAAACACCACTTTTGCTTTCGAAGTATTGCCGCTGAAAGCCGGTGACAAGATTGTCTCCATGCTGCCAATGGCACATATGTACGGACTTGCATTCGAGTTTCTGTATGAATTCGCCGTAGGTTGCCACATATTCTTCCTCACTCGTATGCCCAGCCCCAAAATCATTTTCCAGGCTTTCACCGAAGTGAAGCCTAACCTGATTGTGGCTGTTCCGCTCATTATCGAAAAGATTATAAAGAAGAGCGTACTGCCCAAGCTGGAAACTCCTGCCATGAAGCTGTTGCTGAAAGTACCCATCATCAATGACAAGATAAAGGCGACCGTACGCGAACAAATGATTCAAGCCTTTGGCGGAAACTTTGCAGAAATCATTGTAGGAGGAGCTGCCTTCAACCAGGAAGTGGAGCAGTTCTTAAAGATGATAGATTTCCCCTATACGGTAGGCTATGGAATGACGGAATGCGGCCCCATCATCTGTTACGAGGATTGGACCCGCTTCAAACCCGGTTCTTGCGGAAAGGCCGCACCGCGTATGGAGGTGAAAATCCTATCATCCGATCCCGAAAACATTCCGGGAGAGATTGTCTGCCGTGGTCCCAATGTCATGCTGGGTTACTACAAGAACGACGAGGCCACCGTACAGGTACTCGACAAAGACGGCTGGCTGCACACCGGAGACCTTGCCCTGATGGATGCCGAAGGCAACGTAAGCATCAAGGGACGCAGCAAGAACATGCTCCTTGGTCCGAGCGGTCAGAATATCTACCCGGAAGAGATAGAAGACAAACTGAACAATATGCCGTATGTAGCCGAAAGCATCATCGTGCAGCAGAATGAGAAACTGGTAGGTCTGGTTTACCCCGACTTCGATGATGCCTTTGCCCATGGGCTGAACAATGACGACATCGAACGCGTCATGGAGGAAAACCGTGTGGCACTGAATGCAGAACTGCCCGCATACAGCCAGATATTCAAAATGAAAATCTATCCTGAAGAATTTGAAAAAACGCCGAAGAAATCTATCAAACGCTTCTTGTATCAGGAGGCCAAAGGATAATGTAAAAAAACAATTAAACTACAACCTATCTAACCCTTTCTAAATTATTATCTAAATGAGAAACGAATTATTATTATCCGCCATGCTTCCGATATGCGGAATGGCGGGAGAAGCGTATGGCATGCCGCCTGGGGATGCCGTACCTGCTCCAAAAGAGCAGCCAAACATCATTCTGTTCCTAGTGGATGACATGGGATGGCAAGACACGTCCCTCCCCTTTTGGACACAGCGTACCAAGTACAACGATACGTACCATACTCCCAACATGGAACGGATGGCTACACAAGGCAAAATGTTTACGCAGGCCTATGCATGCAGCATCAGTTCACCTACGCGTGTCAGCCTTTTTACGGGAATGAATGCTGCCAGGCATCGAGTCACCAGTTGGACCCTCCGCAAGAACACTACCCATGAACAACCCGACTCGGTCATGATTTATCCGGAATGGAACGTTAACGGCATTTGTCAAGAGCCTGGCGTGGAACGGACCACACAAGTCACCTCCCTGGCCGAAGTGCTCAAAGACCATGGCTATCACACCATTCATTGCGGAAAAGCCCACTTCGGTGCTGAAGGCACTCCCGGAGCCGACCCGTTGAAAATGGGGTTTGAAGTGAACATAGCCGGACATGCTGCCGGTTCACCTGCCAGCTACTATGGCAAGGAGAATTTCGGCAACAAAACAGACGGTAAAAGCCCGCTGGCTGCCGTACCCGGTCTGGAGAAATATCATGGAACCGACACTTTCCTAAGTGAAGCCCTTACCATAGAGGCCATGAAGGCACTGGACGATGCACAGCAGACTGACAAGCCATTCTTTCTATACATGGCACACTATGCCATCCATACCCCTATACAACCTGACATGCGTTTCTACCAGAAGTACCTGGACAAAGGCCTTCCTCCGGTAGAAGCCGCCTATGCTACTCTCATTGAGGGTATGGACAAAAGTCTGGGAGACATCATGGACTATCTGGACAAGAACAACCTGACGGAAAACACTATCCTCATCTTCATGTCCGACAATGGCGGTTTGGCGGCCCATACCCGCGCCGGACAACTGCATGTCCAGAACTATCCGCTCAATAGTGGTAAAGGTTCCGCCTACGAAGGAGGCATACGTGAACCGATGATTGTCCGCTGGCCGGGCATCGTAGCGCCCCAAACCCAATGCGACCATTACCTGATGATAGAGGACTTCTTCCCCACCATCCTTGAGATGGCAGGCGTAGACAACTATACAACCGTACAGCAACGCGACGGCATCAGTTTCATGCCATTGCTCACCGGAAAAGGTAAAATGAAAGACCGTGATATCTACTGGCATTATCCCAATAGCTGGGGTCCTTCCGGCCCGGGCATCGGAGCCACTTGCTCCATCCGTTCGGGCGAGTGGAAGCTGGTGTATTATTTCGGTGACGGTAGACGGGAACTTTTCAACATCCCCGCCGACATCAGTGAAAAACATGATATGGCCCGAGAGAAGCCTGAAGTTGTCAAAGAGTTGTCACGGAAATTAAGTAATTACCTCCGGTCTGTGGATGCGCAGCGCCCTCTGTTGCGTGCCACCCGCCAACCAGCTCCCTGGCCGGACGAAATATAGAAAAAAAGTATGAAACGAAACCTTTCCCTCCTCCTTGTGTCCCTGCTTCTTGCAGGGACAGCTCTTGCCCAAGAACATAATCCGGGCAGCGTACAGCCGGATACGATTCAGAAATCCTCCGAAAAATCTTTCCGGAAACAACGCTCTCCACGAACAGACCATGGCCCGGTAGGTATCAATATCTCCTTATGGAAAAACATCTCCACACAGCGGACTGATACCATAGGAAGCACCTGCTTCAATCTGGGTGTGTTCTCCTCCATGAACCGTCTGAATGGCCTCGGCATGAATATTCTTGGCAGTGTAACCGGCAGGGATGTGAACGGTGTACAGATGGCAGGTCTGTCAAATATGGTGGGGGGAAGCATGCGAGGCATGCAGATAGCAGGAATTACCAACATCAATGGCAACAACCTTATCGGAGTATCCGTTTCGGGACTGGTAGGTATCACCGGAAACCATGCGCAAGGCGTCATCATTTCCGGTCTGGCAAACATCAGTGGGGACTATAATCGTGGCGCCTCCATAGGCGGCCTGTTGAATATCAGCGGAGAAGGTGCTTCCGGCATACACTTTGCCGGACTCGCCAATATTTCCGGTGGAAATTTCAAAGGATTTTCAGGGGCCGGCCTGCTAAGTGTAATCGGTGAAGACTTGAATGGCATGCAGATGTCCGCCCTTACCAACATCACCGCCGGAGATATGACCGGTGTTCAGGTTTCCGGCCTGGGCAATGTGGTGGGTGGTACAGCCCGAGGATTACAAATAGGCGCTGCCAATATGGCCATACGTGCCAAAGGGCTTCAAATAGGTCTATTCAACTACTACAAAGAAAAATTAGATGGTTTCCAGTTGGGATTAGTCAATGCCAATCCCCAAACAAAAGTTCAACTGATGTTTTTCGGTGGTAATGCCACCAAGCTGAATGTAGGTGCCCGTTTCAAGAACCGGCTCTTCTATACCATCCTCGGTGGCGGTACCCATTATCTGGATTTTGGCGATAAGTTTTCCGCTGCCCTCTTCTACCGTGCCGGTCTTGAATTACCGCTCTACAAACAGCTGTTCATCAGCGGAGATCTGGGATACCAACATATAGAAACCTTCAAGAACAAGGACTACGGCATTCCGGCACGTCTCTATGCCCTCCAGGCACGTGTCAATCTGGAATACCACCTGACCGAGCGCTTTGGCATATTCCTCACCGGCGGTTATGGCGGCAGCCGCTACTACACCCAAGGGAAAACCTATGACAAAGGCATCATTGTAGAGGGCGGGGTGACGATACTGAAATTATAAATTATTGTTTCTCCTTAATCAGCCCCGTCCTATACGCCACCAGCAGTTTCATCAAATCCTGAATCTGCGTAACGAGTTCACTTCCTTTATCCGTATCCTTCACCATCATACGCTGCGAATTGAATTCGACAACCAGGGTTGTAGACTTGATGTCTTGTCCTTCTTCAATGGCTTTCTGACGGCTCTGGAACGGCTCATGCTGCACCAACTGCAAGCCGTGGGAATGATATACCAGCGTATATCCCGCAATTCCCGTTTCCGGCTGATAGGCTTTTGAAAAACCACCGTCAATCACCAGCAGCTTACCATCCGCTTTGATGGGTTTCTCACCTTTAATGGTCTTTACCGGTACATGTCCGTTGATGATATGCGAATGTGGCCCCGGCTTCACGCCGAACTCTTCAAGAATGCGGTCACACACCTCAGCCTCGTTGCGCAAAGCATAGTAATGCCCTTTCGTCTCCTTATGCAATGTTTTGTCGGCCACAAAATAGCGTTCAAAGGTAGCCATCTTGTCTTTATCGAAGGAAGGGGCATCCGGTCCGCACCACATGTACCAGACATAATCCAGTGCAAACTGTTTCTCGTCCGAACCGTCCTCGTCAAAGTAAGCGGTACGTATCAGCTGGTCGGTCTTTTTCAGCAACTTACGTCCCCAGTATTCCTTTTGGCCGATGCGAACATGTTTAAAACTGCCGTCCGCATTCAGAGGCACGGAAGCATGATAAAGCAGGTTACTGTTGCACACCAGATACATGCCGCCATACGTAAACAAGCAGCGCATGTGCTTCTTCATCTTCTCGCTGTTCATGAAAGAAGAATGAATCCGGTGCATCAGTTCGCGCTCTTCGTCCGACAGACGATACGGGTCCGCCGGGTCTACGGTGGGGAAATTCACATCGCGCAACGGATATTCCTTGCCTTCGTATACAAACACACCACGCTCGAAATCCACCAGATGCAGCAGTTTCCGGTTCTCCATACCGAACTCAGGACGGCGGCTGATGATTTCCGCCTCCAGTTTCAACTGGATAACCGTAATCGCCTTGTGCATCTGTGTAATCAGCCGCAAGGTCTTCTCATTGTATTCCGCATCGGCAAAGTTCATTTTCGGCGCAAAGATGGTGCAAGGGTCATCCGCATAGGTATCCATGGCAAACGTTGCAAGCGGCAACAGATTGATGCCATAACCATCCTCCAGCGTTGCTAAATTGGCATAGCGCATCGACATACGGATTACGTTGGCTATACAAGCATCATTACCTGATGCGGCACCCATCCACAGAATATCGTGGTTACCCCATTGGATGTCGAAATTATGATAATCACAGAGAGTATCCATGATAATATGCGCACCCGGTCCGCGGTCGTATATATCGCCCACGATATGCAGCGAGTCGATGGTCAAGCGCTGGATAAGGTTGCACATCGCCACAATAAAATCATCCGCACGCTTCGTAGAGATAATGGTACTGATTATGACATTGATATAGGCATGCTTGTTAGGTTCGATGCTCGATTCGTGCAACAGCTCTTGAATGATATACGAGAACTCTGCTGGAAGTGCCTTGCGTACTTTCGAACGGGTATATTTGGACGAAACGTTCTGGCATACTTTTACCAACTGGTTCAGTGTTATCAAATACCAGTCATCCAGGTCCGTTTCCTGCTCCTTGATAAGTTGCAGCTTCTCTTCCGGATAATAAATTAACGTACAGATTTCCTTCTTCTCACTTTCGCGCAGTGTATGCCCGAATATTTCGTTCACCTTACGTTTCACTGCCCCCGATGCATTCTTCAGCACATGCTGAAAAGCCTCATACTCGCCATGAATATCCGTCAGAAAATGCTCTGTACCTTTCGGCAGATTCAGAATGGCCTCCAGATTGATGATTTCTGTACTGGCATCAGCAATGGTAGGAAAACTGCGTGATAATAATTGCAAATAACGCAAGTCATTGACAATACTTTCCGGAGTTATATTTCCCATAGTTATTTAATTGATAGTTGATAATTGACAGTTGATAATATCCCTCATTCTTCATTATCCATTAATGAAGAACATGAGCAGCACTTGGGCTATAATTACCCGTAGAAACATGCACAGCGGATAAACCGTAGCATAAGCTACAGACGGATTGTCTCCCGGAATGGTGTCGTTGGCGTAGTTCAGCGCCATGGGGTTTGCCATGCTTCCGCACAGCATACCCGCCATTGTTCCGAAATCTATCTTCAGCCACTTGAAGGTAACGATACCCATAATCAATACCGGAACCACAGTCAACGCAAAACCCGTAGCAATCCATAACAGCCCTTCCGGCCGGAATACCGTATCGAAGAAATGGGCACCTGCATCCAGTCCCAGGCAAGCCAGGTAAAGAGACAATCCCAATGCACGGAGCATCAGGTTCGCACTGCGCGTAGTATAAGTCACCATGTGCATCCTCGGACCGAATGTCCCGATAAGAATACCTACGATGATAGGGCCTCCTGCCAATCCGAGCCGCACGGGAGCGCTGATGCCGGGAATGGAAATAGGAATTGCTCCCAAAGCCAGACCGATGACAATGCCGATAAATACCGCCACCAAGTTCGGTTCCTTCAGGCTTTTCACAGCATTGCCCAGCACCTTCTCCACATTTTGTATAGCAGCGGCTTCGCCCACTACGGTCAGGCGGTCACCCAATTGCAAGGTCAGTTCCGCTGTGGCCAGCAGCTGCACGCCGCTACGATAAACCCGGCTGATATTGATACCGTAATGATTACGCAGATGGAGAGAACCCAGCTTCTTGCCGTTCAACTCCGGGCGCGTCACCACGATACGTTGCGAAATCAACTGGCTGTCTATGGCATTCCAGTCTATATCTTCCTTGTTCCAATCAGTATGCTCCTGCTCGCCGAAAAGCACGGTCAGAGCCGGCGTATTTTTCTCCGAGGTAATCACCAGCAGGCGGTCACCTTCCTTTATAATCTTTTCCGAGGTAGGAATACTCACATTCCCATCCCGCCACAAGCGGGAAATCACGAACTTCGGATAGCTGTTCAGCCCGCCTATTTCCTTGATACTCTTGTTGAAGATGGCAGGATTGTGCACCTGGAACGCAACAATGTAAGGCTTGTTCACGTCATCCTTCTCTTTCAATTCCAGGTCTTCCTTATGCGCCAGCGTCTTACGGATGAACAGTACGGCCAGAATGACCCCTACCACCCCCAGCGGATATGCCACCGCACACCCCAAAGCAGGGGTACTGGACTCCAATCCCATCTGTTTCAATGTCTGCTGTGCCGCACCGAGTGCCGGTGTGTTTGTCGTGGCACCGCAAAGTATGCCCACCATATCCGGCAGGGATACCCCCAACCCATAGCTGCCCAGTACAGTCAGCAGGGTGCCGATAAGCACTACACCCGTGGCGAGCATATTCAGTTGTACCCCTCCTTTACGGAAAGAGCTGAAAAAACCCGGTCCCACCTGCAAACCCAAAGCATACACAAATATCACCAGCCCGAAGCTTTCCGCATAATTCAGCATCTGCGGGTCTATGGACAACCCGAAATGCCCGGCAATGATGCCGGCAAAGAATACAAACGTCACTCCCAATGAAATGCCGCAAACATGTATCTTCCCCAATCCCAATCCGATAGCAGAAATCAGTGAGAGTACCACAACCGCCTGCAAGGCGGAGTGCTCGACGAATAAACTATATAGCCAGTCCAATGTGCATTCTATTTTACAGTTTCAGGCTGCAAAGATAGTGCAAACCTCATGCAAAATAAAACGAACCCGTCTATTTTTTATGCGGCAGCACTTCTAAAAAAGGGATACGATACAATAAATCCCTGCTGCCAGCAAAGCACTGACGGGGATAGTCAGCACCCAAGCGGTCATCAGACTCTTCGTAACTCCCCAACGCACAGCCGAAAGCCGCTTCGTGGCCCCTACTCCGATAATAGCTCCCGTAATGGTGTGTGTCGTACTTACCGGAATCTTCAGATACTCCGTCAGATAAAGCGTAAACGCACCGGCAGTTTCCGCAATCACCCCTTCCAGTGGCGTCACCTTCGTAATCTTAGTCCCCATGGTCTTCACAATCTTCCACCCGCCGGACATGGTACCGAGTGAAATGGCCGTAAAACAAGAGAATGCCACCCAGTCCGGCAGGTCATCAATACTGTTTATCCCCATTCCCAGTCCTTCCGAATGTCCGGCTATCATAGCCGCAGCAATGATACCCATTACCTTCTGTGAATCATTCAGACCGTGCCCGATGCTGAACAAAGCCGAAGACACCAGCTGCAGTTTCTTGAACCACACCTCGGCCGTATGGGGATGCGCCCTGCGGCAAATGTACAAGACCAACAACGTAAAACCAAATGCCACCACCATACCAATCAAGGGAGCCAGAAAAATGAATGCCGCAATCTTCAGAATGATACTCAACTGGATGGCCTCAAAACCGTGTGCCATGATGGCAGCTCCGGCAAAACCTCCGATAAGCGTGTGCGAAGAAGAGGAAGGGATTCCCTTCCACCAAGTGAACAGATTCCAGGCAATAGCCGCAATCACGCCGGCCAGAATGATAGGCAAAGTAATGTAAGGCTCCATCACCGTTTTCGATACGGTGTTGGCAATGCCGAAACCGCCGATGACACACTTGGCGATGAAAAAGGCCACAAAATTGAAGAAAGCCGCCCATATCACCGCCTGAAACGGTGTAAGCACTTTGGTAGACACAATGGTGGCAATAGAATTGGCCGCATCATGAAAACCGTTGATATAATCGAATATCAGAGCCAGTACAATGATAATCACTAATAGTTCCATGCGTCCGTTCGTTTATGCGTATTTCACAATCAGGCTCCTCAAAATCTTGCCCACGTGTTCGGCTGCGTCCGTCGTTTTTTCCAACTCATACATAATCTCCTTGATTTTGATGAGTTCAATGCAGTCCTTCTCTTCTTCAAAAAGCCTGGTGATGAAAAATTCATAAATATCATCTGCCCGGTTTTCTATGTCATGCAGCTGGTTGCAATATGCGCGCAGCTTATCCGGACTCTTGCGGAATGCCTCCAGTTCATCCATGGCCTGGCCGATGAGGGCCGCTTCTTGTTGAACCATATGTCCCAGCTCTTTCCCCTTGTCCGAAATAGGATGCGGATTATAGATAGTGATACGCTTGGCACAGCTGTTTATTCCATCAATCACATCATCCATGCCCGAAGCCAGGTCATGGATATCCTCCCGGTCAAAAGGAGTAATGAAAGTAGTGCCCAGTTCATCCAGAATCAGATTGGTCAGCTTATCGCCCTCGCGCTCCAAATCTTTGATTCGTTTATAATCTTCCGCCCTCTTCTCAGGCGAGTCATGGCCCAATATTTCTATCAACAGAGCCGACGAGGACAATAAAATCTCAGACAATTGCTTCAGCAAAGGAAAGAATTTCGGTTCTTTCGGTGTGAACCGGCTAAAAAAAGAATTCTTCATAATGGATAAATGTACTAAGTATATTAATTTATTTTTGTTTTCGTTGTTTCAGTCTTGCACGCAGCACTTCTACCACGGCCGGCAGTATGGAAACCACAATAATGGCCACAATCAGCAGTTTGAGGTTCTCTTGTACAAACGGAAGGTCACCGAAGAAATAACCCGCATAACAGAAAATGGCAATCCAGCAGGCGCCCCCAATCAGGTTGTACAGCATGAAGTAATAGTAATGCATCTTACCCATCCCCGCCACGAATGGCGCAAACGTACGGACGATAGGCACAAAACGAGCTATGATAATTGTCTTGCCTCCATACTTCTTATAGAACTCATGGGTCTTGTCGAGATGGTTTTGCTTGAATATTCTGGAATCGGGATTATTGAAGAGCCTTCGCCCGAAGAAATGCCCTATCATGTAGTTGCAAGAGTCGCCCAATACCGCGGCAACAAACAATATCAAAGCCAGCACATTGACCTCGAGAGGCATGTCGGGCAGTGCGGCAATAGCTCCCGCCACAAAAAGCAGGGAATCGCCCGGCAGGAAAGGTGTGACCACCAGCCCCGTTTCGCAGAAAATAATCAGAAACAATATGGCATACGCCCACATATGATATTCCTGCACTATATCAATCATATACTGATCGATATGGAGAATAAAATCCAATAGAAAATCCATTATATATTGATTATCAGTACTTAAAAAATAGAGAAAAACTCGGCATGGGGAGACGGGCAATCTCTCCGGCTCCCGAAAGAGAGGAGGGGAAAGTACTAAATAAGAATACGCCTCAGCGTATATACATAATATCTATATGAAATCTTATGGGGATGGAAAGTAAAGGGGAAAGAAGTTGTCTTTTCTTCCGGGAGCAGAGTTTTCAGGGTTCTCGCAACCTTGGCGGCAATGAAGTCCGGATTAAGCCTCAACAATTTCGAGCAAGAGGCATGCCGTAATGAGAAGGTATTTCCTATGCAACCGGCATCTGCCAGGCAATTATAATTCGCGTCCTCCCCTTTTTCCTGGCATTGTCTGCCATCTGCCCCCGACAAGCTGTGCTGGGCTCCGGAGAAATAATGCACATCCGCAGTAGGGAGTGTCTTACATCCCTCCATATCATCAGAAACGGAAGTGAACTTCGATATGAGGAACAACCCTAACAAGATATAGAATATACATTTCGCCATAGCGGGTGCAAATATAGAAACTATTTTCGGATTACAACAGAAAAATGAAAAACAAAAAGCGGTTAACCGTTTCATCAGTCAACCGCTTTCTTGTTGTAGTGGGTACGAGAATCGAACTCGTATACCATGCGTGAGAGGCATGTATCCTAACCCTTAGATGAATCCACCGTTTGAGTTTCGTGGTGCAAAGATAAGGTCTTCTTTCGAATCTCCAAAATTTTCGGACAAAATATGTGATTTTTTTTCGGAAAGGGCCGCAAAACACGCTTTTTGACTATCTTTATCCGGACATAACCCCTTTAACCCTTCCACCATGAAAAAAGCACTCCTGCTGTCTGCCGCCGCACTCCTGCTGGCCGTCTCCTGCACCCGACGCCCGGTACGCCCCGCATTCGGGACCGTGAGCGTCGATACGCTGCTCGGAGACAGCGGCGCCGGATGCCGGATCGAATACCGGTTCGCCACGATCCTGAACGCCGCAGAATCCCCGGCGCTGCAAGCCGTCGAGCAGGCCAACATCCGCTACTTCTTCCAGACCGGGGAGCAGACCGGGTCGGTACGGGAGGCGATCGCCGCCGCCGTCCGGGAGATCGACACGATCTACACGGCGGACATCCGGCCGACGCAGTCCTACGAAATATCGGTCGAAGCGGAGGGCAGCGTGCAGGATTCGCTGCTCACCTACGTCATCACGCGGTCGAGCTACACGGGCGGCGCACACGGCATCTACGAGACCGAATACCACACCTACTCGCTCGCAAAGGGGTATGAAATCACGACAGCCGATCTCTTCACCGAGGAGCAGGCGGAGCGTCTCGACGAACTGATCCTGCGCAAACTCTGCCGGCAATACGGTGCGAGAAACGAGGAGGAGCTGGCCGCACAGGGCTTCTTCCCCGAACAGATCGGCGCCACGGAGAATTTCCGTATCGCGCCCGAAGGCATCGTTTTCTGCTACAATCCCTACGACATCGGCTGCTACGCGCTGGGCGCCGTCGAGGTCACGGTAAGCCGCGAAGAACTGGACGAACGCTGAGCGGAAAGGATACGGACACCCCGACTCCCCGGAAAACGGATCCGGAAAAGGTCCCGGACGACGGGTCCGGCGGAAGCGGACCCGCCCTGTCCCGCTACAAACCGCCGCAAAAAAAGAAAAAGGCCCGAGTCTCACGACTCAGACCTTTTTTCGGAGGGGAACCACCCCCTTCCAAAAACGAGGTTTAATCGGAGGTATTCGACCTTCGGAACGAGTACCGCCCCTCGAGTCTTAGTGATGCGTTCCGCATCACAACCTGCCGATTTCCTCAACCAACCTAAAACTACTAACCTAAATGAACCTTAAAACTTCGCTGCAAAGATAAGGCGGAAAAAGATACCGTGCAAGTTTTTTATTAAAATTTTTTCGGATTTTTTTCATATTTTTTAATATAGCGTCTTCGTGTTTTCATTCAACATATTGTATATAAGCAAGATACAAACCGGATTCATCGTTTTGAAACATTCTTTCGGTATTTCGGTGCAGTATTCCCCGAAAATCGCATTTATAATTAAGAAAACCAGAATTAATAGTTATTTTTGTGCAATGATTTCGGAGAAAGCCGCTCAGAACAGTCCGCGTCCCGGCAAAGATTTTGCAGGACGAAAAGACCGTTCCGGCCGTCCGATCCAATCCATTCACACACGATGACAGTATCGCTGATCATATCCACCTACAACTGGCCCCGCGCCCTCTATCTGTGTCTCGACAGCGTGATGCAGCAGAGCGTACTGCCCGACGAGATTCTGATCGCCGACGACGGGTCGGGCATGGAGACACGCGACGTCGTACGACATTTCGAACGGATCTCACCCGTCCCCGTCCGCCATATCTGGCACGAGGACCGCGGGTTCCGCGTCGCCGCCATCCGCAACAAGGCCATCGCGGCCAGCCGGTGCGACTACCTCATCCAGATCGACGGCGACCTGATCCTGCAACGCAACTTCATTCAGGACCATATCGCCTTCGCCAAAGAGGGGCACTATGTCGCCGGGTCGCGCGGAATCATCACCGAAGCACTGACCCGGAAAGTCCTCAGCGGCGAAATAACGTCGCTGTCCGCCCTGAGCCGGGGCGTCCGCAACAGCAACAACGCCCTGCGCATCCCGATCGCCGCGGTACTCTACCGGATGCTGGCTCCCAGCCGAACGCCCCGCAGTTGCAACATGGCGCTCTGGCGCAAAGATGCCCTGCGCGTGAACGGATACGACGAGACCTTCGAAGGATGGGGATACGAGGACACCGAGCTGGGACTTCGCCTCGAAAACAGCGGCATCCGCCAGCGTCTCATGAAATTCAGCGGCATCGTCTTCCACCTCCACCACGACAAGGCGTCGCGGGAAGGCTGCCCGGCCAACGAACAACGCTACATGAAGAGCATCCGCGAACACCGCACCTGGAGCCCCGCGGGAATCGACCGCCACCTCTCGCCCGCCGGGCAGGCGGAAATATTCGCGGCATTTTCCCCTGCTGCAGCCCTCGGAAAATAGACCGGTGCAAAATCCCGGACGTTCCACCTCCGAACAGTCAGTCCTGCCGCTGTCGCGGCAGGACTCGTCATTTCCGAATCACCGTCCACGCACGCTTATTTCCGAAACGGCCAATAATGAAATTTCCGCCGCATTTTCCATTTGCGGATCAGATTGAGCGGCTTGCGTTTCAGCCCGACATGCCCCCGTTCCAGGAAATCATCCACGGCATCGAGGACACGTGCGGAACAGCGGCAATCCCGATGCGGCTCATGGAACATCGTATAGGTCCGGACTTCACGCATCAACTCGTCGGGACGGGTCAGCGCCCGTTCGAGTGCCGGACCGACCTCTTCCGGCCTCTGAACATCTATCAGATGCGATCCGGGGTGCGAATTCCGGAACGTCACGACAGGCTTGTCGAGGAACATGAATTCCAGAATGATGGACGAACTGTCGCATAGCATGACGTCAGCCTTGTGCAATAATTGCAATTTATCCGCCCCCTCGAAAAAGGTAACATTCGCATTCTCTTCCGCAATTTTCTTATAACCTGCGATAATCTCGGGATCGGTCAATTTCGGATGGAATGTGATGATCCATTCCCACGGTTTGTCCTTCGCCAACCGCTCGATTTCCCGCATAAGATACGGCGCCGAACAGACATTGCGCGTAAAAGTAGGCGGATACAAAATCACAGGACACTTATTTTCGACAGGCGCCTGCATTTGCGGCGAGAAATAAACGTCCGCTTTGGGCCATCCGGTTTCATAGGCCCGAAAGAATCCGTATTTACGCTCCAATTCTTTAAACACCGGCGTGCTGCTCGGCCCCTGCGTACAATAGAGATCGAACCATCCCCGAATAGTAAAATGATCGTCCATCGTTTCATAACGTTTCTGAATGGCATACCCATGAAACAACGCGACTTTTACTCCGGGAAAAAAGTCCGGAATATAATTACCGGGAGCAAAAACAGCGATCGGATCATAGTCGATCACATCGCGGACGGTACGCAGGCGTATTTCATCATCACGAAGCGCAACCGGACAATCCGGCTCGACAAACCAGGCCGCCTCATCGCCACGCCGACGTATCTCGTCCTCCAAAGGCCGAAGAATCGAATAAGCATAAGGCAATGTAACGAACAACAAATATTTTTTCATCACGGAAAAACTTTAACAGTACCAACACTCAACGGGCCATACGCCTTTGCAAACTGTTCCACCAGCGCTGCAACGTAGCACACAATACGGCCACCGGACGCAACCGGCGGCGGTCCAGCCACAACAAGAGCAGATCGCCCCGGGAATAATACCGGCGCAACGCCGCTCCGCGCCCCTTCGCCGCCCGGTGGATCCACCGCGCATGATCCGAATCCCCGGTCCACGGATTGCGGCTCTTGCGGATGCAGACCAGATACCACCGCACACGGCTCACGAGCCGGAGAAACCCGATCCGCTCAGCCGAAAGCCCCGGACATCGGGCCAGTTCGGAATCGACCGCTTCGGCAAAACGCACGCAATAGTCCACATCGACACTGCGCCGGTTCGCCGAACCGGCCCGCTGGATGTAGTCGTATCCCACATAATCCACGAAACGGACCCGCGGCTGCCGGAAGCCGATCTGCACATTGACGAGCTCATCCTCGCCGAGCGGCAACGGATAATGCCGCAATTCGGCATCGAACAGTTCCCGGCGGTAGAGTTTCGCCCAAAGGCAGACGGAAATCGCATGGCTCAACGTCGCCTCGAGGAACCCGAATCCCTCGAGATCCTCCGTGCGACGTTCCCGCACGGGCGCCTCGTACGAGGCCCTCACCCGCTTGAAATCGCAACAGACGATGTCATACCCGCCGATCGCCGCGACCAGTTCCCGCAGCATATCCGGCTCCCAGCGGTCGTCCCCGTCGAGAAAGCAGACATAGCGTCCCCGGGCCTTCGCAAGTCCGGTTTCACGGGCACGCGCCACTCCCCGGTTGGGCGTAGCGACAACGACGATCCGCGCATCCCGCTCCGCACGGGAGCGCACGAGACGCAACGAACCGTCCGTCGAGCCGTCGTCCACCACGACCGCCTCGAAATCGCCGAACGTCTGCGCCTCGACCGAAGCCAGGCAGGCGTCGATATACCGTTCGAGATTGTGGACCGGAATAATCACCGAAACCTCCGGCCGCCGTTCGTTCTCCTTCATCCGATATAGTTTTTCACGGCCTCGGCGATCCGTTCGCCGTCGAGCGCCGCGGAGATGATTCCTCCGGCATAGCCGGCCCCTTCGCCGGCCGGAAACAGCCCTCCGACCGCGGGGTGCATCAGCGTCGCGGGATCGCGCGGGATGCGCACG
>ERZ773106.41-NODE-41-length-139762-cov-37.924292_pt1 | contig 139762 bp, 86 predicted proteins | sample MGYA00580572_ERZ773106 | MGnify/ENA primary metagenome ERZ773106 (study PRJEB29015, sample SAMEA2737868) | human gut metagenome | biome: human gut; feature: human-associated habitat; material: faeces | place: China | collected 2012 ... | reverse complement strand
AAGAAAAGAAAGAGAAAAAGGCCGGCAAAAGAATGAGTAAGAAAGAGCTGGCAGCATTATTAATAGACTTTTTCCATGCCAAATCCAGCGAGACCTTGAGTATGAAATACATATTTTCGGAACTGCGTCTCACTACCCATCCGCAAAAAATGTTATGCGTCGATATATTACATGACCTTTTAGCTGACGATTATATTTCTGAAATAGAAAAAGGAAAATTCCGTCTCACCAATCATGGAACAGAGATGGTAGGCACTTTCCAACGGAAAAGCAATGGCAAGAATTCCTTTATTCCTGAAGGAGGAGGCGAGCCGATATTTGTAGCCGAACGCAATTCCGCACATGCGATGAATAACGATAAGGTAAAGATCACCTTCTATGCCAAACGGAAGAACAGAGAGGCCGAAGGAGAAGTCATCGAAATATTGGAACGCGCCAACGATACATTCGTCGGCACACTGGAAGTAGCTAAGTCATACGCATTCCTGGTGACAGAGAACCGTACATTAGCCAATGATATTTTCATCCCAAAAGATAAGCTGAAAGGCGGAAAGACCGGAGATAAAGCCATTGTGAAAGTAACCGAATGGCCGGACAAGGCAAAGAATCCTATCGGACAAGTAATAGATATATTAGGTCAGGCCGGTGACAATACCACAGAGATGCACGCAATTCTTGCGGAATTCGGTCTGCCGTATGTATATCCAAAAGCAGTAGAGACAGCAGCAGATAAGATTCCTGCCGAGATTTCAGCAGAAGAGATTGCCAAACGCGAAGATTTCCGTAAGGTAACAACTTTCACCATCGACCCGAAAGATGCCAAAGACTTTGACGACGCACTTTCCATCCGTAAACTGAAAGACGGATTGTGGGAAGTAGGCGTACACATTGCCGACGTGACACATTACGTAAAAGAAGGCAGCATCATCGACAAGGAAGCAGAAAAGCGGGCAACTTCCGTTTATCTGGTAGACCGTACCATCCCGATGCTTCCCGAACGGCTGTGTAACTTCATTTGTTCACTCCGCCCGAACGAAGAAAAACTAGCTTTCTCCGTTATCTTCGATATTACGGAAAAAGGAGAAGTCAGAGACTCACGCATCGTACATACGGTTATCAACTCCGACCGTCGCTTCACCTACGAAGAGGCACAACAAATCATAGAAACAAAAGAAGGAGACTTCAAAGAAGAAGTACTCACATTAGATACGATTGCCAAAGCACTGCGCGAAAAACGCTTCTCTGCAGGAGCTATCAACTTCGACCGCTACGAAGTGAAGTTCGAAATTGACGAAAAAGGAAAACCAATCAGCGTTTACTTCAAGGAGTCAAAAGATGCCAATAAACTAGTGGAAGAATTCATGTTGCTCGCTAACAAGACCGTAGCAGAAAAGATAGGATGTGTGCCGAAGAACAAGAAAGCCAAAGTGCTTCCTTACCGTATCCACGACCTGCCCGATCCGGAGAAGTTGGAGAACTTGTCACAGTTCATTGCCCGCTTCGGCTACAAAGTGCGTACAAGCGGAACGAAGACTGATATTTCAAAATCCATCAATCATTTATTGGACGACATACACGGAAAGAAAGAAGAGAACCTGATAGAAACCGTATCCATCCGTGCCATGCAGAAAGCACGTTACTCAACCCATAACATCGGTCACTACGGACTAGCATTCGAATATTACACTCACTTTACTTCTCCCATCCGCCGTTTCCCGGACATGATGGTACACCGTTTGGTGACGAAGTATATGGACGGAGGACGCAGCGTATCCGAAGCTAAGTACGAAGACCTCTGCGACCACAGCTCGAACATGGAACAAATTGCAGCCAATGCCGAGCGTGCTTCCATCAAATATAAACAGGTGGAATTTATGAGCGAACGTCTGGGGCAGATTTACGACGGTGTAATCTCCGGCGTAACCGAGTGGGGACTTTATGTAGAACTGAACGAAAACAAATGTGAAGGTCTGGTCCCTGTTCGTGATCTGGATGATGACTACTACGAATTCGACGAGAAGAACTATTGTCTTCGCGGACGCCGCAAAAACAAAATATACAGTTTGGGAGACGCTATTACTGTTCGGGTAGCTCGTGCCAATCTGGAAAAGAAACAATTGGATTTTGAATTAATAGAAAAGTAAAAGTTTGAATATTCAAGCAAACTGAAAAGCTCATTCACCCCTGATAACATTAGTACAGAAATACGATTGATTAGATAAATCTGTGAAAGTAACGAGAAAAAAGTTCGCATAGATTTGTGTAATCAGTCGTAAGTCTGTACTTTAGCGTATCATTTTGATTATTCTTACTATTATAACATTCATATATCCATGAAGACTGTCATTATCGAAGACAAACAACGAATCGAGTCCATTATTCTGCATTGCGATGCCTGTTTTGTGGGCATTACAGATTTAGAAGGTAATCCCTATGTAGTTCCCATGAACTTCGGTTATGAAAATGGTATCATATATCTGCATTCAGGTCCCGAAGGCAGCAAGTTAGAGATGTTGGAACATAATAATAATGTATGCATCACTTTCAGCCTTGGACATAAACTTGTCTACCAACACGAAAAGGTAGCCTGCAGTTACAGTATGCGTTCCGAAAGCGCGATGTGTCGGGGGCAAGTAGAATTCATCGAAGAGATAGACGATAAACGCCGTGCACTGGATATCATCATGCGACATTATACAGACAACGCATTCAGCTATTCCGATCCTGCCGTACGTAACGTAAAAGTGTGGAAAGTAGCCGTCCGGCAGATGACAGGAAAAGTCTTCGGTCTGCGAGCCAACGAAAAGCCATAAAACAGTTTCCGGCTTTCGGCTAATGAATTTAACTTCATGTGCCACACCCGTTTAAGAAACGAATTCAGCATTCAAGAAGCATGACGGAGTATCTACAAGCAAATTTCTCTAAACAAAAGTTTAGAACACTTTTACCCTCACACCCTCATCCTCTGCTTGTATCTCTTTATCCATCGGCATTACAGGTGTGAGGGTAAAGGTGATAGTAAGTGAGGGTAGGCAGTTACCCTCACCCTGTTTCATTCTAAATGTTGTCCTACTTCCTTGTATTACATAGGAAGTGCAACCGGTATATATCTATTATCCCTTCATTATCCATCCGTTAAACCACCGATATAGTTAATTCACCACAGCCGTGGTGAGATCTTCCCACAGCTGTGGTAACTTCTCTTCACGGCCGTGAAGAGAAGTCGTCACGGCCGTGGGAAGCTAACTATATCGGTAGTCTGATGCAAGAAGAGCGGTAACTTAATACAATAATAAAGGGGAGATAAGGTATTCTTCCCTGCTTCATAATATCCATTCTCCCTATACACCAGTACCAAGACAGCCGTTTATAACATGATTATTAGGAAGATTTACTGAATATTCCTTCTAATTTCACACCCCTATTCTGTTGGGATTTTCTAAAGAAACTTTATCTTTGTAATGTCAACAATTAAAAGAATATGGTTCGTTTTAATCTTGTTATCACCTTACTACTAATGATAAATATGGCTGTCAAAGCCGAACTGACCAACCGGATGTTCGATGTCAGGCATGTAGGCTATGCAGAAGGCCTTAGTAGTCAACGTGTTTTTTCGATTGTCGAGGATGGAGACGGTGCGATGTGGATTGCTACAAAAACCGGAATAGACAGATACAACGGTCATACGGTAAAGAACTATGATTTACCGGGCAGTTTCTATTATGGCGATCTTGCCGGACGCAGGCTTTACTTATTGTACGACGCACAACAAGGACTGTTTGCCTACGACCATACCGGACGAATTTACCGATACTCCACCATCCTGGATCATTTTGAGCAAGTCCTCCACCTGGGACAATTGATTCAGGAAGAAGTCATCTTGAACAAACTCTGTTTGGATAGTGACGGAACCTGGTGGATGGGGGCGGATAAAGGACTATACAAGCAAGAAGCGGACCATCGTATAGTTGCCGTACTGAAAGGACAATATGTCAACGACATCGCATTTGCCGGCGAGTCGCTTTTTGTGGGTACTTCTAACGGAGTCTGGCAACTGTCACACGCCTTGCCGGATAGGAAACGCCAACTGCTTGAGGGGTGGAATGTACAAACATTGTTCTGCGACAAACCGAAAAAAGAACTCTGGATAGGCACATTTGGCAGCGGTTTGTCTGTGATGAACCTCGACACTTCCAAAGTGCTTGCGCTGGAGGGACAAGGGAGCACGTTCCTTCATCCGATACGGGCAATTACAGACTATGATGTACATACCATACTCATAGGCGTAGACGGTGGCGGTGTGTATGCGATAGACAAGGACACTAAGAAAGCCCGTTTACTGATGAACACCAAAGATGACACAGATACTTACCTGCGCGGAAACGGCGTATATGCCGTAACCAGAGACGACCAGGGCAACATCTGGATAGGTAGTTATACGGGAGGTGTATCCGTGGCTATCCTGCTGAAACATCCCATTTCGATATTAATACACGAAAAGGGAAATACCCATTCTCTCATCAGCAACAACGTGAATGATATCGAAGAAAATCCGGATGGCAACCAATGGTTCGCTACCGATGATGGAATCAGCATCCGAAACACCTTGTCAGGCACTTGGAAACACGTGCTGAAAGAAATCGTAACCATTTCTCTTTGCACATCCGGAAATGGGAACGTATGGGTAGGAACGTACGGAGACGGAGTGTATCTACTGGATAACAACGGACGCGTGTTACGCCATCTCACCAAGCAACAAGGGCAATTGACCACCAATTATATTTTCTCCGTCAGACAAGACATGGAGGGAGACTTATGGATAGGAGGTCTGGACGGATGCCTGATCATGTTTGAAAAAGAAAAAGGCAGCAGACGGTCTTTCGACGTGAATTGGGTACAATCCATTGAACCTATCGACCGAAACCGGGTAGCGGTGGCTACCGTCAATGGTTTCTTCCTGGTGGACAAACATACAGGGAATATACAGCACTATGCCAATTCCCAGGAATTTCACAATCAGAATGTCAGTGCTTATATCATCTCTATGCTGTTCAATGACGACGGAACCGTGTGGCTGGGAACCGAAGGGGGAGGATTGAATCTATATGACATGAAAAACCGGACGGTAAAGACTTTCACTGTTCAAGAGGGATTGCCGTCCAACGATATATATAGTTTGCAGCGAGACGACAAGAAACGCTTGTGGGTCAGCACCGGAAAAGGAATTGCCTTGATAGACAGCCTGCGCGTGTCGAACCTCAACTATGCGGGCAATATAGACAAGGAATATAACAAATCCTCATTTGCCCGGTTGATGAACGGCGAGTTTGTGTATGGCAGCACGGATGGCGCTGTCTTTATCATGCCACTCGACATTTCAACCGTAGACTACTGGACGCTCCTGCGTTTCACAGGGCTGACAGTTGATTATCAAAACGTCCAGGAAGAAGAATCGTTGAAACCTGCCATCCATGATATGCTTGCCGACCGTGCGGTACGGCTTGGCTATAAATACAACTCGTTTACCGTTTCTTTTGAATCTATCAACTATCGTTTCCAGCGCGATATTGTCTATCAGCATATTTTAGAAGGGTATGACAATGACTGGAGCAAACCGTCTGCCGAGGGCAAGGCATCCTACACCAAGGTATCGCCGGGCACTTATCTTTTTAAGGTGCGCAGCCTGCGGCGCAGCGACGGAAAGACTATCTCCGAAAGCACCTTAGAAGTGAAAGTGAGCCAGCCATGGTGGAACTCGTGGTGGGCTTGGACTATTTACCTATTTATAATAGGCTTCGTTTTCTATTTCATCCTGCGCTATAAGAGCAACCAGCTCCAAAAGAAATACGACGAAGACAAAATACGTTTCTTCATCGACACGGCGCACGACATTCGCACGCCGGTAACGCTTATCATGGCGCCGCTGGAGGATTTGAACCGGGAACAGGATCTCTCGGACAAAGCCCGTTATTACCTGAATCTGGCTCATGAAAGTACCCGGAAACTCCATTCGCTCATCACACAGTTGCTCGAATTTGAAAAGGTAGACGCCCACAAGCCATCCTCTTCATCGGTTCCGCTTTGTCTGAATGAAGTTTTGCTGAAAGAAGTCTCCGTCTTCCGGTCTTTTTGCGAGAAGAAGCAGTTGACACTGAATCTGACCCAACCCGACGAATCCGTTTTCGTTTCGGCTGACAAACACCTGATAGAGATGTTACTCGACAATCTTCTTTCCAATGCCTGCAAATACACCATGCCCCAGGGAGAAATCAGTCTGGATTTGAAAGCCACGAAACGCAAAGCCATCCTTTCGTTGAAAGATAACGGAATAGGCATACCGAAGAAAGCGAAGAAGCACATCTTCTCCGATATTTACAGAGCCGAAAATGCCCGGCAGTCACAGGAAGAAGGAACCGGATTCGGACTGTTGCAGGTGCAGCGCATTGTAAAGATGCTGCATGGAAAAATCACTTTCTGTTCCGAGGAGGGCAAGGGAACTACTTTCATCGTAACATTGCCGCGAACCACCACCGTAGCCGAACCCGTGTCGCACGAATCATCCCTCGAACACCTTGCCAGCACATCGGATAATAACAGCCACGAAACGGATAAAATGAAAGATCCGGACGACCGGAATACATTACTCATTGTAGAAGACCACGAAACTCTCCGTCACTACCTCCGCCAGACCTTTGAACACCTCTATCGGGTGATTGATGTTGCCGACGGACACGAAGCTATCGCCTGTCTTGCCAATGAATATCCGGACATCATCCTCTCCGACGTCATGATGCCCGGCATACGGGGTGACGAGCTTTGCAGAATGGTCAAGGAAAATCCTGACACATCAGGTATTCCCGTCGTTCTGCTGACGGCAAAGGCTAACCACGAAGCAATAGTGGAAGGATTGAAGAAAGGTGCAGATGATTACATCCCCAAACCATTCAGTACAGAGATACTGAAATTGAAAGTACAAGGATTAATTGACAATCGAAACAGGCAACGGCAGTTTTTCATGCGGCAAGCCATCGCTCAAGTAGAGGCGGGCGGCAAACGTGACGACAATGAAAGCAATGAAAACAATGAAAGTATCGACAACAAAAACGTAACGACAGCAAGCGAAACAATGGCCGAGGGCGACCGCCGGTTTATCATGCAAGCTACCCGGTTTGTTCTTGAACATTTGGATGAACCCGATTTCAACATCAATCTCTTATGCCATGAAATGGCAATGAGCCGAACACTATTCTACAGTCGCCTTAAATCACTGACGGGAAAAGGGCCGCAAGAGTTTATTCGTATCATCCGGCTACAAAAAGCTGCCGAACTGCTGAAAAAAGGTAAAAGCGTAACCGATGTCGCCGCCGAAACCGGATTTGTCAACACGAAGTATTTCAGTTCATTGTTCAAGAAACAATTCGGGATGCAGCCAAGTAAATATAGTGGGAAGTAGACAAGCATTCATGTTCGGTTTTGAATTAGAATTAGCTCGTTTCCGGTACAGTAATGAACTGTTTCAGCCTATTCTGACAAGGGTATATTCTCACTGCAATGAGAAAAAGTTCTCATTATAATGAGTATTTCTTCTCATACCTATGAGTATTTTTTCTCATAGTGATAAGTACACTTGAGAATGTTTACGGAAGTTTTTTTGAATTATAATTGTATGAGTTTACCTCATTTCCGTACCGTTCTTAATTAAATGGGAATTTTGCAGTTAAATGAGAAATTATCGGTTAAATGAGAATTTAGCGGTTAGGCTGAAAGCCTTACAATTATATATTTATTGGGGTGCCCTGAAAGGGCTTAATTATATAGCGTAGGGCAACGCCCTACGAAAAAAACACACCAGCCACAAGCCCTGAAAGGGCGGAACTGTATACAATTATGCCCTTTCAGGGCGCAAATTCAGATTGTCGTTTTTACGTAGGGCGTTGCCCTACGCTATATAATTAAGCCCTTTCAGGGCACTCCGCAAAATTATCATTTACCTCATTCTTGTACAGCAACAATCTTCGAAAAAGAATGGGTAAGATAACATCCGTTCGATAAAAATCAGCAGATTTGTCAGCAATCAAACCTAATATGTCAGCAATCTGACCATCGTTTTAGCCGGATATTAGCATCTTTGCACCAAGCTCTACAAGTATAAAGCACATATTACGTTTAACCTTTAAAATGCTAAAACGATGAAAAAAGTAGCACTATTCCTATTTTTATCCGTTTGCTTCGCGCAACAATCCTGCTCGTCGGATTCTGTTGGAACGGAACCGGAAGAAAATCCACAAGACATTCTTTTTAAAGACGATTTCAACTTTTTCGACGAAAAAGTATGGACGAAAGAAACTCATGAACCCGGTTGGACCAATCAAGAGCTACAGGCATACGATGCCGCTCATGTATCGGTAGGAAAAGACGGGGATAAATCGGTTCTGATTCTTACCGCCGAACGCAAAGGGAATAAAATCTATTCAGGCAGGATCAATTCAAAAGGGAAAAAGAGTTTCAAGTATCGCAAGATAGAAGCAAGTATCAAGCTTCCCAAGACTAACGGCGGACTATGGCCTGCTTTCTGGATGATGGGAGACAACGACAAACAGTGGCCGGCATGCGGGGAGATTGATATTATGGAAATGGGAGAACAGAGCGGAATGGCTGCGGGCGATTCGGAAAAACAAGTGAACACCGCCATTCACTATGGCCCTAGCGCAGCGGCTCACGAACAGCAATACTACAAAGCCAATGTTGCCAACAGCCTGCAAGACGGCAATTATCACACCTACTCTCTGGATTGGGATGAAAACAACCTGACAATATCCATCGACAACGTCAAGTTTCATACGTTCGACATTAGCTCGAACACCTACTTTCATGACAACTTCTACATCCTGTTCAACCTCGCCGTGGGAGGTGCGTTTACAGGAATTACCGATATTAATAAACTGACGGGCCTGAAAGACGGTCAGAAAGTGAAGATGTACATCGACTGGATGAAAATATTATAGGAATCTTAAATATATATGCTATGAATATGGAAAAATGTAAGTATCTACTGTTTTGCGGAACACTCGCTCTTTGGATGGCGGGAGGTTTCCAGCAAGTGTATGCAGCAACGGAACCAAGTTCCCAGGCTATTCAACAACAAAGCAACAAGGTAACCGGAAAAGTGAGCGATGCCACAGGTCCTATCATTGGGGCTTCCGTAGTGGAGAAAGGAACTGCCAACGGAACGATTACCGATCTGGATGGAAATTTCAGTTTGAATGTAAAAGCGGGAGCTACGCTCGTTGTCAGCTACGTGGGTTATAAATCCGAAGAAGTAAAAGCGGGAAGAGGTCCTTTGAACATCACCTTGAAAGAGGATGCCAAAGCATTGGATGAAGTGGTAGTCACCGCCCTTGGCATCAAGAGAGAGCGCAAAGCGTTGGGCTACGGCATTGATGAAGTGAAAGGTGAAGCCTTGACCAAAGCGAAAGAGACGAATCTTATCAACTCCATGGCAGGACGTGTGCCGGGCTTGGTAGTCAGCCAGACCGCCGGTGGTCCTTCCGGTTCTACGCGCGTTATTCTGCGAGGCAGTACCGAAATGACCGGCAATAACCAGCCTCTTTATGTAGTGGACGGTGTACCTTTGGACAACACTAATTTCGGCAGTGCCGGCACAAACGGAGGCTTCGACTTGGGCGACGGTATTTCGAGCATCAATGCCGATGACGTAGAAAACATGTCGGTATTGAAAGGCCCTGCGGCATCCGCACTTTATGGTAGCCGTGCCAGCCACGGTGTTATCTTGATTACAACCAAGCGAGCCAACAAGGATAAAATCAGCGTGGAATATAACGGAACACTGACTTTCGATACCCAACTTGCCAAATGGGACGAAGTTCAACAGATATACGGTATGGGAAGCAATGGTACTTATAGCTATGATGCCATATCCAACACAAACAAAAGTTGGGGCCCAAAAGCGGACGGTTCAAACATGCTGAAGTATTTCGACGGCGTGGAACGCCCTTTCCTCATTGTCCCCGACAATACGTCCAACTTCTTCCGCACGGGTATCACCGCCACCAACTCCGCCATCATAGGTGTGAACAGCGGAAAAACCGGAATTCGCTTTACCTATACGGATATGCGCAATAAAGACATTGTTCCCCAGACACACATGAGCCGTGACATTTTCAACCTGCGCGCCAATACGTCTGCAGGAAAGGTAGACTTGGATTTCAGCGTCAACTATACACGGGAAGACGTGAAGAACCGTCCGGCATTGGGCGACAGCAAGTCCAATATCGGTAAAAACCTGATGACCCTTGCCACCACCTACGACCAGGAATGGTTGCAAACCTATCAGACTGCCGACGGCGAATATTCCAACTGGAACGGCATGGATCCCTACAACGTGAATCCGTACTGGGATATCTATAAGAACTTCAATAAATCCAAGAAAGACTTGTTCCGCATGAACGGCAAGGCCGTATGGAACATCGACCCACATCTGAAACTTCAAGCAACGCTGGGTGCCGAACTCAACTGGTTCACGTTCGATGATTACAAAGCACCTACCACTCCCGGATTCGAAGCCGGAAGACTTCAAAACAGTGCTTTCCGCAACCGCATGTACAACTTTGAAGTGTTGGCTCTCTACAACAACCATTGGGGTGATTTCGATTTCAACGCTACGTTAGGCGGCAATGTATATAAGGTAAACAACCAGACCACCGTTACCACCGCTCAAGACATGAAGATACGCGATGTCCCTTCATTGACGAGCTTCAACGAGATCAGTGTAGTGCCCGGCAGTTACCGCAAGCAGATTAATTCGGTTTACGGAGCAGTGAACGTGGGATGGAAACACATGCTTTACCTCGATGCTACGTTGCGTGGCGACCAATCGTCTACCCTTCCCACTGGCAACAACATGTATGTGTATCCTTCTTTCTCCGGTAGCTTTGTATTCTCCGAGCTGACAAAACTGGGCGACCTCCTGCCTTACGGAAAGGTGCGTATGTCATGGGCCCAAGTAGGTAGCGATACCGATCCTTATCAATTGGGACTCGTCTATACGAAATCCAAATATGCTTATCCCGGATATACCATCGGATATATCGATAACGGAACCATCCCCAACAAAGACTTGAAACCAACCAAAACAAACTCCGTGGAAATGGGATTGGAATTGAAATTCCTGAAGAACCGTATCGGACTGGATTTCACCTACTATTCTCAAATCAGTAAAAACCAGATTATGGGAATGGCAAGTTCCTGGACAACCGGTTATAACTATCGCTTGATTAATGCCGGCAAGATAGAAAACAAAGGTATTGAGATTGCCCTTAGCACACGACCGATTCAAACACGCGATTTTTCCTGGGACATTAATCTGAACTTCTCCAAGAACAGCAACAAAGTAAAAGAACTGGATGGCGAATCGGATATGTTTGAACTGGAAAAAGCATCTTGGCTCGACGTTCAGGTGGCCGCTAAGGTAGGCGAGAACTTTGGTTCTATTGTAGGCCCGGACTTCCAACGGAACGAAAAGGGAGATATTCTGATTGACCCGCAAACCGGTCTGCCGCAATATGACAAGAGCAACCACGTATTGGGTAATGCCTCTTGGGACTGGACAGGTGGATTACTCACCAACTTTACCTACAAGAATCTTTCGCTGGTAGCGGTATTCGATGTGAAAGTAGGTGCCGACCTCTATTCGATGTCTGCCCGTGCTGCTTATGAATCGGGTAAAAGTCCGGAGACATTGGCAGGACGCGACGCCTGGTATCGCTCGGAAGAAGAAAGATTGGCAGCCGGCATTGCAAAAGGAGCCGATAACTGGAAGCCGACAGGCGGATTCGTTGCTCCGGGTGTCATCGACAACGGTGATGGAACGTATCGCCCCAACGACATCTACATCAATCCGGAAGACTACTGGATGAGCGTTTGCCGTAATGCACCTTCTATGTTTATTTACGACAACTCATACGTGAAATGCCGTGAGCTAACGTTGAGTTACAATGTACCCAAATCCTGGCTGAAGAATGTAATAAGCGGACTGACCGTTTCGTTCGTTGCCCGCAATCCGTTCATCGTATGGAAGAATATCCCGAATATCGACCCGGATTCCAACTACAACAATACCACCGGTATGGGACTTGAATACGGTTCGTTGCCTTCACGCAGAAGCTATGGTTTTAATGTAAATGTGAAATTCTAAAAAGATATATCATGAGACAATCTAAATACATCACAATCATCACGATGGCATGTGCCCTGTTTTTCGCTTCTTGCAGCGATGAATACATGGAAAACATGAATACCGACCCTTCCAAGGCCGCTACCATCGACCCGAATGCGCAGCTCACCACTGCCCAACTGCAAACGTACGGAGACCTTAGTATGATGGAAATCTACCGTAACTACCATTATGCATTCACCCAACAACTGATGGGATGTTGGAACACCACCAACTACGGCGGACGCCATACGCTAGACAATAATGAAATGAGCCGTATCTGGACATCGTTCTACACTCAATCCCTGAAGAATATCATTGATGCTCAATATCGCACAGCCGAAGATGCAGAGAAAGTGAACATCAACTCTGTGCTCCGCATTTATCGGGTTTATCTTATGTCTATCATCACCGACACTTACGGAGACGCTCCTTTCAGTGAAGCCGGCCTGGGATTCCTCGAAGGAAAGTTCAATCCGAAGTATGACAAACAGGAAGATATTTACAACGCTTTCTTTCTGGAGCTGGAAGATGCCGTCAATAAAATCGATCCGACCAAAGATAAAGTGACAGGTGACCTCATCTATGCCGGTGATGTAACTAAATGGCAACAACTGGCCAACTCGCTTCGCCTACGTTTTGCCATGCGAATCTCCAATGTCAATCCTACAAAGGCACAAACGGAATTTGAAAACGCTTTGGCTGCCAATGGGGGTGTGATAACGGACGCCTCAAGCGATGCGCTCATCAAATACATGACAATCGCATTTAGTTTCGGACAAGAAGCTTACTCTGATTATCGCGGAAATTCATTGTCACAGTTATTGTTCGGCAACGACCCCGCTAATAATCCAAGTTACCTCTGCTCCACTTTCTTTAATCAGTTATACAATTCCGGTGATCCCCGTACATTCAAAATTTCCCGTTGTTATTATGACGGGCTGATGAGTGCCACCAGTCCCGACAATCGTGTCGACATCACCCAGGAGATGATTGAAAAAGGGATTGCTTTCAGTCCGCGCGACCCGGGTGCCTACTCGTGGGAACCATGGCCTACAGGGTACGACAGCGATATTTGTGCGGAATTAGCCGTTAACAACCCTTCTGTTACAGCAACCATGGCTCGTGAAGTGGAACCCAAACTTGCCAATAATTTCCTAAAAAGCGACAATCCAGGCGTAGTGATGACCTCTGCAGAAGTGAAATTCCTGATGGCGGAAGCTACCGTGAAAAAATGGAACGTTGGCAGTGCTTTGGCAGAAGATCTTTACAAACAAGGAGTGCGTGCGGCTATGGATTTCCTGACAGACAACTACGGTTGCACGGCTACTACTGATGCAGAGTTTGATGCATTCATTCAAGATAAAGGGGCGTTCGGACATACGGACAATCAGAAACTTGAAGCTATCAATACACAGGCCTGGATTCTTCACTTCACCAATCCTGCCGAATGTTGGGCAAACGTGCGTCGTTCCGGTTATCCGAAGTTGAAATCACCGGCAGAATATGGGTTCGGACAATATCTCACCGGTGGAACGGAAATTCCGGTACGTCTCTGCTATCCTGTATTGGAATCTTCCTATAATAAGAAAAGCTACAATGAAGCCATCGAGCGCATGGGAGGAACAGATAATTGGCACAGCCTTCTGTGGTGGGATACTGAAAACTAACTATTAAACAATCATCCATTATGAAAAAGATATATATTGCACTATTTGCCCTACTCGCTGTAGGCTCCACATTTACTGCATGCACCGAGGAAGAACCGTTCGCTACGGTGACGGAAAATGATGATCCGCATATCCTTGCCCCGGTATTCCCTGACAGAACGAACGGGCAATTGGCTACATTCGCCAACATCAGCCGGGATGCGAACTTATCCATCGCGCTGACCGTGACTCCGAAAGATTACACCACAGTAACCTGGTTCATTGATGGGCAGGAAGTAGAATCGGGTACCGACTCCGACAAAGAAATCAACCGTAGTCTGAAAGCCGGTACGTATAATTTGAAAATAGAAGTAGAAACTGTGAAAGGGAAGAAGACTTCCCGTGAAGGATTAGTGGTAGTCAACCCATTGGCTGATGACCCTCAATCTAAAGAAGTAGCCTTTGAGAGAATTGTATCTCCCGGTAAGACTGCCCGTTTATATGGCAGTAATTTACAGAACGTAACAGCTATCCTCTTGGGAGGAAACACGATCACCGATCCTACTTATGTTGAATCGGAAGACGAGAACTATCTGGAATACACCGTTCCGACAGGCGTAAGCGAAGGCGATTACCGTATCGTTCTGCAAGATGCCGACGGCAATGAATATGGAGCCGACATGGTGAAAGTGACCAATGCTTCCCTTGTCATTTCGGGGGCTAACCGGGCTACTGCCAACGTGGACTGGACCATTTCCGGTATCAATCTTGAAAACATCGCTTCTCTAACTATCGGCGGACAGACGGTGTCTCAATTCAGCAATCAATCTTCTACGGAAGTTACGCTGACTTGTCCGGAGTTGTCTGATGGAAGCTATACGATGACAGGCAAAACTCGTAGCGGAGAGGCTGTGCAGTTCTTAAACGACAATGTTACAACTACCGAACAGACTGTTACCGTATCTACCGAAATAACACTTTGGTCAGGACACCATTACGTTTCGTGGGATAAGCCGGACGGTGATCCCAACAAAACTTTTGGTTTGATTCCAATGGATGTATTTGCCGGTATCACAGCCGGATCAACACTGAAAGTAGTCTACTCCATAGAACCTACTGCCGAATATCATAAAATGCAGCTTGCCACAGGCTATTGGACAGGCTTGGCGGGTGAGATGGAATTTACGGAAAACGGTGAATATACACTGATACTAACACAAGACATGCTGAATATGATTCAAGCTGAAAACGGATTCATCTGTGTAGGACATGGCTATTATGTAGACCTGGTAACCGTGAAATAATGTTCCTAAGTAAGTTTAAAAATCATTCATACCATAAGTATCTGTCATTCTTCGGGTTAAAGTCCTCTGAATGACAGATTACATAAACGATGCTACTTAAAAACAAATCATAATGAAACTAAGAAATATTATATTAATGACCGCATCTGTCGCAATGACTGCCTGTTCCAAACAGGCAGTTCCCACTGCCATTCCTGAAGACGCAAAAATAGAACAACAAGTGGAAGAGCTTCTATCAAAGATGGACCTCGATGCCAAGATTGGGCAGATGACCGAGCTTGCCATTGATGTATTAGGAGAGACGATAAATGGTGAATTTCAATTGGACGAGGCAAAACTCCACAAAGCGATTGCTGAATACAAGGTAGGTTCGTTTCTAAATGCTCCCGGCCCGGTAGCACAAAGCCCTGAAAAGTGGAACGAGATTATCGGTCGAATACAAGAACTGTCGATGGCGGAGATTGGTATTCCATGTATCTACGGTCTGGATCAGAATCATGGTACTACCTATACATTGGGCGGCACGCTCTTTCCTCAAAATATCAATATGGGGGCTGCCTTCAATCCGGATTTGACCTACGAAGCGGCACGTGTAACGGCTTATGAAACAAGGGCTAGCAATTGTCCCTGGACATACTCCCCCACCGTCGATATGGCACGTGATCCCCGTTGGCCACGTGTATGGGAAAATTATGGAGAAGACTGTTTAGTCAATGCCATTATGGGCAGCACTGCTGTTCGAGGCTTCCAAGGAGATGATCCTAACCATATTCCCGCCGACCGAATCGCCACCTCCGTGAAACATTACATGGGATACAGCATGCCACGTACCGGTAAAGACCGCACACCGGCTTATATATCGGTTTCCGAACTGCGTGAGAAATGTTTTGCACCGTTCAAGGCTTGTGTGGAAGCTGGTGCACTGACTATAATGGTCAACAGTGGTTCCATCAACGGAAAGCCTGTGCACGCCGACCGCGAACTCCTTACACAATGGCTGAAAGAAGACTTAGGATGGGACGGAATGTTAATCACCGACTGGGCGGACATCAACAATCTTTATACCCGCGAACATGTGGCGGCAAACAAAAAAGAAGCCATCGAAATGGCAATCAATGCAGGTATAGACATGGCTATGGAACCGTATGATCTCAATTATTGTACACTACTAAAAGAGTTAGTGCAAGAGAAGAAAATACCCATGAGCCGTATTGACGATGCCGTCCGCCGGGTGCTTAGACTTAAATTCCGTTTGGGTCTGTTCGATCATCCGAACACTTTATTGAAAGATTATCCTCTCTTCGGCAGCAAGGAGCATGCACTTATCGCACTTCATGCAGCTGAAGAATCGGAAGTATTGCTAAAAAATAAAGATAATATTCTTCCGCTTCCTCAAGGGAAAAAGCTACTGGTAACCGGTCCGAACGCCAACTCTATGCGTTGCTTGAACGGTGGTTGGAGCTATTCATGGCAAGGACATCTGACCGATAGATTTGCTGACAAATATAACACCATTTACGAAGCAATCTGCAACAAATTCGGAGCCGATCATGTCCGTCTGGAACAGGGCGTAACCTACAAACCCGAAGGTGCTTACATGGAAGAAAATGAACCGGAAATTGAGAAAGCTGTGGCCGCTGCCCGCAACGTGGATATTATTATCGCCTGCATCGGTGAGAGTTCATATTGCGAAACACCCGGTAATCTTTCCGAACTTGCCATCTCTGCCAACCAAAGCAAACTGGTAAAGGCACTTGCCACGACAGGTAAACCGATCATCCTGATACTCAATGAGGGTCGTCCCCGCATTATCAACGACCTAGAGCCATTGGCTGATGCTGTTATTGACATTCTATTACCCGGAAACTATGGTGGCGATGCATTAGCGAACATTCTGGCAGGAGACGTGAACCCCAGTGCCAAGATGCCTTACACATATCCGCGACACGAAGCAGCACTGACTACCTACGACTATCGGGTGAGTGAAGAGATGGACAAAATGGAAGGAGCTTACGACTACAATGCGGTAGTCTCCGTTCAATGGCCTTTCGGATACGGATTGAGCTACACCACTTTCGAATACAGCAACTTCCAAACGGACAAATCTTCGTTTACCACAGGAGATGATTTGCACTTTTCCATAGATGTAACTAATACCGGTAAATATGCCGGAAAAGAAGTTGTCATGCTATTCAGCAGTGATCTTGTGGCTTCGCTTACTCCCGAAAACCGCCGGTTACGAGCCTTCAAAAAGGTGGAACTGCAACCGGGCGAAACCCAAACTGTCACTCTATCCATCAAAAGCAGCGACTTGGCTTTTGTCAATTCCGATGGGCAATGGGTACTGGAACAAGGGGATTTCCGTATGCAATGCGGAAATCAAGTATTGACTATTACTTATAAGTAGGCATTTATAAGTAGGTATTTATAAGTAAATGCACATTATTAATGTATACACTCCCGACAATAACTCTATGAGACACTGCGTTACTTTGTGGTGAACTCAAATTATCATCTAACCAGTTGAACAGCCTCAAACGGCTGTTCAACCAAATTTAAACAACCGCTCCTCTTGATCCAAACGACCGTATGTCTACAATCGTTTGAGTCCAAAGGAGCGGTTGTTTTTATCTGAAGGAAAGCGGCATTATTACAAAGGATATTCCTCAAAAGCATACAAAATGGTAGATAAATAACGTTCGCCTGTATCGGGTAATAATGCAACAATCATTTTCCCTGCATTTTCCGGTCGCTTCGCCAGTTCCGTAGCAGCATATACGGCTGCGCCTGAAGATATGCCTACCAACAAACCTTCCTGTTTGGCTAATTCACGACTCGTACGAATGGCATCGTCATTCTGCACCTGAATAATCTCATCTACGATAGAAGCCTTGTACGTTTTAGGAACAAACCCTGCACCGATTCCCTGAATCTTATGCGGACCTGGTTTTCCTCCCGATAGTACCGGAGAATCAGAAGGTTCTACTGCCACAATCTTTATACTCGGATCACGCATCTTCAGCGCTTCACCTACACCGCTAACCGTCCCGCCAGTACCTACTCCGGCCACAAAGATATCGACTTTCCCCTCGGTATCTCTCCATATTTCCAGACCGGTAGTCCGTAAATGCATGGCAGGGTTAGCAGGATTCTCAAATTGTTGTAAGATGACTGCCCCCGGAGTGACCGCTTTCAGTTCTTCAGCTTTGGCAATGGCTCCTTTCATACCATCTGCACCAGGAGTCAATACTAATTCCGCACCTAAAGCTTTCAGAAGATTACGCCGTTCGATACTCATGGTATCGGGCATCGTCAGAATCAGTTTATAGCCTTTAGCAGCTGAAACAAAAGCCAATCCCACACCGGTATTTCCACTGGTCGGTTCAATGATAGTTGCTCCGGGATGCAAAATTCCTTTCGTTTCTGCATCCTCAATCATAGCCAATGCTATGCGGTCCTTCACGCTTCCTGCCGGATTGAAAGACTCAATCTTTACAATCAGACGAGCTTTCAGGTCGTTACTTGTATTATAGTTACTAAGTTCCAATAACGGAGTATTACCTACCAAATCCGTCAATTTTCTTGCTATCTTTTCCATATATATCTGTTTTAAATTTCTCTTGTTTTAATATATGACAAAGATAGTGCGGATTCTGTTCAGGGTAAATACCATATATGTGGTAAATTCATACCACATATATCTGACTTCCTGCCAGAACAATATATCATTTGAATCTCTTCACATAATCTGCAATCAGACGACATGCCGGACCGAGTACTTGACCATGATCGAATCCTTGCATTTCGTACAAAGTCACTTTCTTGTTACCTATACTTTTCAAGACAGCTTCCAGCAACGCATTTTCTTCATATCTTGCCGCCATCTCCAGATGCTTGTCCCCCGTAATCAACACGAGAGGAGCTGTTTCCTTACGAGCCTTATTTACCGGAGCATACTCATCAACCACCGGAATACCGTCAGGCAAACCGCGTTCCTTACGAATAGTGAAATGTGTCACCGTCTGACCACTCACCGGAAGATAAGCAGCTACACTATCGGCATCTGCTCCGTATGCTGCCATGTACTTTTTATCCATTGCCAGAATCAACGAAAGATAACCTCCCGCAGAATGACCGGAAACAAAAATGTGATCCTTACGACCACCATACTTCTCAATATTCTTGAAAACCCATGCCACAGCTTCAGCTGCATCTTCGATGTAAGCCGGATTCTTTGCTTTCGGACTCAAACGGTAATTCACCGCCACTACTGCAAACCCTTGTTCTCTCAATTCTTTGGGAATAAATTTATTTCCACCTTCCATACCACCGCCATGAAACCAAACGATAGTTGAGAAATCCTTCTTGTTTTCAGGATAATAAATATCCAGTTTACAACGCTCCTGACGATAGGTGTCCGTTTCGGAACCAGAGACATAAGATATATCTTTATCGGTGCGATAAACATTTTGTGCTTGAGCAATGCAAGTAACAAGCAAAAAGAGAAGAGAAAAAATCTTTTTCATGGTTTTATTTATTTTATATTCATCTATTAGTACTATTCTTAAAAATTACTTTAGAGTTAATGATGTCATGTTCATCAATATATAATTCAGGATTCTCACCCGAGCTTTCCACCAAAGCTTCAATTGTGATACACTCATCCGGCAACCACTGTTTAAAATGTAACATATTATCTCTCAACTCTACCATATTATTGTCCGTAGCTGATAATTGAATCATCTTTTTTACATTTTTCGTATATAATGGAAGTCCGCCCCCCTTTAGCCACTAAAGAAGATTGGGCACCTTCACCAATAATATTTCTATTTCCCGTATTCTCTAACGTATAACATATTCTCCAAAGATTTTCAACCGGTATCGTATCTTCATACTGTACAAAGACAGTAATTCCAGGTATTTTAGGTTTTTGCGTCAGCAATGTACTCTCTGTACAGCAGATTGTCACTCTGACTTTTTCCTTCGAGAAATATGAAAGCAAAGTAACTACTCCTCCTAAAATTGTGACTATTGTAACTATAACTTCTATCATACACCTGTGTCTTTTTTTTCATAATTACTATTCTTTAGTCAGCTCCCTCAATCGCCATGCACAATCTTTAAATTGCTTATCAATACACTTTAACCGCTCTTCCAATTCATCTATTCTTTGTAAAGCAACTTTTACATCAATCTCCTTTCTCTCAATCTTATCCTCTACATACTTAATTACTTTCAAATCGTACTTGTTATGCCGTATCTCATCCTGCGTAGCGATATAGAACGAACAACCTTTTTTTTCTCTCCCCATCTCTTCTCCGGCAAGAAACTTTTTATATGTATTCGAAAGCTGTTCCAGCATTTTATCAGAAAGTTTACAAAGTCCTTTATTCGAAATATACCCCTTCCGTGCGTCAACAAATAAAGTTTGCGTCCTCATTCTTTCCTTTCTGAATACAAGAATTGCCGTAGAGATAGCCGCTCCATAAAATAGATTCGGCGGCAATTCAATAACTGCCTCAAGTAAATTATGTTCAATAATCTGCTCTCGTATCTTACTTTCAGTATTTCGGAACAAAACGCCTACCGGTACTACTACAACAGCTTGTCCGTCATTCCGCAAACTTGCCAAAATATGACTTATATACGCCCATGTAACCTGACTTTTAGGAGGAATGCCATATTTAAAGCGTTTGTAAAAATCACTATAAGCCTCTTCGGCTGCCCACTTATCCGCAAATGGAGGCACAGAGACAACAATATCAAACTTTCTTAGCCCTCCATGATCCAACAATTTAGGATTACTAAGACTATCTCCCCAAAGAAAAGTCGCACCCTTGAAGCCATTCAGCATCAGATTCATTTTTGTCAATGCATACAAATTCCAATTCACTTCTTGCCCATAGAGCTCAGTACCTCTGATCCCCATTTTTTTACCGACCTCAACCAACAGAGTACCACTACCGGATGCCGGATCGCACAAACAAGCATTTTTTCTATCGCCATCTATTAGTTTCGTGATCAAACTAACTACCTCTGTAGGAGTAAGCACATTATTTATCTTTTTACCTGCTTCTTCAGCAAATATATATAACAACTGATTATATAAATCACCAACGTCTATCAACTGCCCGGTAGCATTAGTCAGCCTGATTTCTTGAAAAAGCAAAAGAAGCTCACGCAACTTGATCGATCTCGCGTTCATATCTCCTAATATATTACTTTCGAAATCAATAGCTTTATTGATTTCATAACCTTCAGTAACCAAAGCGTTCACCTGCTCCAGTTCATAAAGAGCCATATTTATCAATCTGCCAAGTTCCGGTGAATCAAGTTCTTTACATAGATAATCGAAAGAACTGCGCTCGGACACTAACAAACGTAAAGCAGGGCTATTATCATCTTGTTGAAAAGAATTATTTGATTTATAGTACTCACTTGCAGATTTCAAAAATAGCAGAGCCAATACATAATCCCTGCACTGATCGGCAGAAATCGTTCCACCCAAAATTTGCCGTGCTTTACTTACGATATAATATGCTTTCTCTTTCATAATACAATCATTTTAAAGAATCCATCAACAACTGATCTTGCAAACTCTGTTTAAGTATATCAATTTCACTACGAATACATTCACCTTCTTTTCTCAACCGATCCATTTCTACAACAAGCCTTTGTACTTCTATAGATGGTATATCAAGCTGTATTTCCCCCATTACCGATTGAGGAATCACCTGAATACCTGTACCTACTGCTGCATTCTTCAACATACCAAGAATGGACGATGTATTTAAAAAACAACAAAGGAATTCCGGTAATATGTTACTAATGACGGGACGTATGATAATAAAAGATGAAGATGCTATAGTACTTCGTTCTGTCCCTTCATACTGTATGCAATAATTGGAGCCTCCTTTAGCCGCAAACAACAAATCTCCGTTTTTCAACCAATGCTTATCATTTATTCCTGTATTTATTACCGTAGCTATTTGAGTATAATCAAGTTTATTCTCCGAATTAACATCCTTTACCTGCAAATACCTGACCTCACCTTGTGAATCAGTTTTCATGTATATGCCGGATTGCATTATAGCTATATCCTTTAATGTTACTTTCTTATTCATTACCTTACCATTTCAAATAAAGACTCTACTTAAACAATCTGCCATGAATATCAGTAATACTATTTCTTGGCTATTACCTCAATTTTATAGATTGACCGCACAAATATATAGCTTTTTCTGATATTACCAAGCAATAGAAAGAAAATAAATCATAATCGACAAAACATATCTTACCTCCTCTATCTTTTCAGGTTTCTTCAAGTAGAAATCCTACTAAATACAAATCACGCAACTTGATATAAAATCAGAAGAACATAAATTACCTGCTTTTGACAAAACATACATCAATACCCCATTCAAATATCCCACCGTCTTCCCCTAGCATATTTAGTTTTAATATGCCTATAATAAACGACAATCTCCCACCCGAAAATATACCTCAAAGTATATTCCGGACAGGAGACCACCATAATAGACAAAACGAACTGTTTGTCCTTTTCTAAGGTTTTCTTTAAAATCCCTCTCTAAAGTTTCTTGATAGAGAAATCGGCAAAACGAATTTCTTCGTCACGCAACTGGTCTTGCCAGGTCCTATCTTCACCCAAATAGCGGTAGATACCCCATTTGGGACGAAGTCCCGTACAATCCGTACGCCACATATCCATCTTTTCAGAACTAAATTCCAAGAGAACTTTTCCGTCTTTTATGCGTGTGATGACTACTTCATACGAACCGTTCTCACCGAAACAGGCTTTTTCTTCTACTTCCACCCAGTTGCCGAGGAAGCCAGCAAGGTCTGTACTGGCAAGGGTAGTAGTGCTTCCGCCACGTTTGTCATAACGTACGCGCAGTTGTTGACCGCCTTTACTGCCGCTGTTGGAATAAGCAGTCAGGGTAATGAGTGGAGAACCGACGTCTGCCGTGCCCGATGAATTATCAATACCCTTCAACTGGTGGAGATGGGAGAATTTGGCTGTCGTCTGGAATCCTGTCGGCAAACAGAATTTCCAGCGAAACACCATAGTCTCTCCCTTTTGTCCGACAAGGCTTTTCGGAGACTTATTATCCGTCTTTATCTCATTACGCTGGCGGTCGGTGATGTTTGTCAGTCCGCGGTCATCATCTATCTCGGCATGAATAAAGAAAGCAAATACGTACTTATTTAGCTGGTTGTCATGCACCTGCTGAATATGTTGGAAGTGCTCTGTCTTATGTTCGCGCGAGGAGTCGGGAGCTTCGTGGTTATAGCCCGAACGTTTAATCAAGTCATACGTTTTTGCGCTATTACCGTCAGCGGTTAATGTGCCATCCACCGGTTGTTCCGGTTTCAGTTGTTCTTTCTCATCTATCACTTCCGACGAACTGTTGGAGCAGGCGATAAAGGCGAAAAGAGCTAAGAATAAAATTCCTTTTCTCATTTGGATTTATTTAATATGGTTAGTCAGGAAATCTACCGACTTGAAGAAAATCTCTTCCATCTTGTCCGAAGTCTTCGAACTTACGTTATGGTCATAGTATTCATACTTCAACAAGTCGCAGACTCCCCCTCTTTTCTTTAAAGCCGATGCGAACATTTCGCTCTGTTCACACTCTACCGTAACATCACACGTGCCACATACCAGCATGGAAGCAGGAACGTCCTTCTTTGGAATCAGATTTATGGGAGAGGCTTCACGAAGCACTTTCGGCTCTCTGTCACAGAAGTATGCAATACGCTGAGGGTCTTTTGTTTTCATGGTGATGGCAGCCTTTTCCAAGTTATATATTCCGGAATAGCCTACGAAAGCCTTTGTACCGGGAACAGTCATCGCAGCTACTGCTGCCAAGTGCGCACCGGCAGAAGTACCCAGGAAACCGAAGCAATCAGGGTTAATGTTCAGTTCTGCGGCATGCTCCTGTACATACTTCACTGCGTCCAGAATATCCTGGATAGAGACTTTCACCGTTGCATCGGATTGAGGTGCCAATGTATAAGAGACACGTACGCCTGTTATGCCTTTCTGTTTCGCCAAGTATTGGGATAAAGACCGGGACGAGCCGTTATTACCGCGCGCCCATCCACCACCGTGGATATAAACGACAAACGGGGCAGGCTTCTCTGTCTCAGCAAAGTCTACCGTGAGTATCAATTCGTAATCCTTATGTTTCTTGTAGACGATGTCCTTTGTAGTCACTCCTTTATAATCCTTGCTTTTCAAGCGGTCTGCCTGATAGGTATAGGGAACCATCACATCGGGAATGGTGTTCACATCAATAAACTTCGCATATTTCTTTGCATACAACAAGGCATAAGAACCGTCGTCGTTCCGCGTCATCTTCATGCCATAGCGGTTGGAGAACTGCTGTGGTTGAGATTCCTGCGCAAGGCAGAGAAGCGGCAGCATACACAAACAAAAAATCAGTTTCAGTTTCATGTTATCACTTTATATTAGGTACAGATAATCTTATTTCTTCTTCAAATTTTATTTCTTCTTTAAAACCAGATAAGGTATTGTTTCCACATCGGACGTACTGTATTTCAAACCGATGCGCTTTGCCGTATCGACATACTTCTGATTACCCAATGCCGTTCCCGCTTCATAAAGAAGAATGGCGGCACGGGACTGGTCGAAAGGTTTAATCTGTTTAAATTTCCAGTCTTCGGGATTCAGATAAAACGGATACAGATAATCTACCGCCTGCGAAGCCACTTTTCCGTTGGAAGCAGGGGTACTCCATAGATTGATGCCTATCTGGCTGGTAATTTGGTTGGCTTCCATTAAGGCTTCCAGAGCGAAAGTGGAATAATGCAGGGAGAGAGTCCGTTTCAGTTCCTGGGGTAACGAGCCGTCGTCGGCAATCTGTGCACCCATCTTGGGGAGAATACTTTGTTCCGCCACTTCGCGGATACGGTCGGTACGGTCCAAGTAAGCCAGTACCATCAAGTGGATGGCTTCGTACCACAAGCCATGATTGTTGGCGGCATGAGATTCCCTTTGCCCTTGCGTGCTGTTCTCCATCCAGTAACAGAAGGCGGTAGCCCAATCATCGAGTTTTTTCTTATCCGAGGGAGTCCAGCTTTTCGAGCCTTCTATCAGTTTGGCAACACCCAACGCACGGCTGAAACGGCGCGAGTCTATGAAGCCCGAACCTCTCATTTTCTTCATACCCGGCACGGCTTGGGCATAAGTCATATTCGGGTTCATACCCAGTTTCGGGTCTGTGAACCATGTCCGCAAGTGGTTGGCGCATGCTTTGGCGTAGACTTCTTTTCCTGTGATATAATAGAGTACTCCCAGGCAGTAAGCGGCATCACCGAAACGGTTGGCATTCTCACGTTCGGGGTATTCGTAGACTTCGGGATTTCGTTCACCGTCTTTCCGGATATAGGGAAGTCCGTCTATTTTTGTAGAATCAGGCCACCAATAGGGAGATAAGGTCATATAATCCCTGGGATCTTTACTGGGGGGAAGTTTTTTCTTGGCAGTCACCGATAGAGGAGTCATCTTTATATATTTCTCTGCCACCTTTTCCTGAAGTTCAATGTATCGGGTGACTTCCTTCTCACCTTTCTGATAGTCGTTTTTTAGCTGTTCAAGCAAAGTCGCATTAAACGGGCCTAAGGGGGCGGCATTCAGTATCCCCCAACAGAGGCATACAGCCCATATAGCAAAGATTCGTCTCATAAATATTTTCTTTAAAGTAGGTAAGTATGTCATTCGGAGCGAAGCGGAGAACCTGCTTCTGGTATCTGCCAAGGGGCAGGTTCTTCACTACGTTCGGAATGACGGTATCAGCTTTCTTCTTTAAGAGAAGAAACAGCCACCGTTAATGTCAATGTTCGTACCTGTCAGGTAAGAAGATTCGGAGCAAGCGAGGAAGCAAACCAGGTCGGCAACTTCATCGGCAGTTCCTTCACGACGCAATGCGTAGGAAGCCTTCATACGTTCGCGGTTTTCCGGCGTATTGAAACGGTCGTGGAAAGAAGTGGCAATCGTGCCTGGACAGATAGCGTTGCAACGGATTCCCTGAGGGCCGAGTTCCTTCGCCATGGAACGGGTAAATGTCATTACCGCACCTTTCGCGGTTGCATACATGGAAGCTCCATTGCCACCGCCGTCGCGGGCAGCCAATGAAGAGAAGTTGACGATAGAACCGCCTGCCGGCATCATCGGAACTACTTCACGGGTACAGAGGAATACGGAACGCATATTGACATCCATCAGGAAGTCATACCAGTCTTCGTCCTGTTCGGTGATTTTCTTACGGCCTACAATGCCGCCTACTACATTCACCAATACATCTACCTTGTCGCCGAATGCCTTGTTACACTCTGCAAAAAGATTCTTTACCGCAGCAGCCTTTGTCATATCACCCTGAACTGCGATTGCTTCGCCACCGACATTTTTAATCAGTGCCAATGTTTCCTGTGCATCGGCTTCATTGTCGAAATAGTTCAGGCAAACTTTTGCACCTTCTGCTGCCAATTTCACTGATATTGCACGACCAAGGTCGCGTGCGCCACCTGTTACGATAGCTACTTTTCCTTCTAATTTCATAATTGTCTTGTTTTTAAAATACGTTTATTTTTTTATTTGTTTAATCTCTCCTACTGTCAGGAAGATGGAACACAGCGATAGCGGCACCAAAGCTCCCAACAGACTGAATAATAATATCCAATTCGTAATATAACTGGCAAAAAGGATTGCCAGGATAGTACCTAATACGGCCGAAGCACCGCCCAGTCCTGCCAGCGAGCCGACAGATTTGCCGCTGTGCAGGTCGCTCGGGATAGTCTGCAAGTTCGTCATAAAGAACTGGAATCCACCCAGTACCAATGCCATGAAAACGATAGCGACCGGAGCCGTAGTAGACATGATAGCTGCCAAGATAGACGGGATGATGATAATCCCACCAAGCAGCATTGCCGCCTTACGGGCATAGTTCACCGTATGTCCCCGGTTTATCAGCCAACCGGAATACCAGCCGCCGGCAATACTTCCCAATGCCGCACCTACATACGGAACCCAAGCGGAGAATGCCACCTCTTTGATATTCAAGTGGAACACATCTGCCAGATATAACGGCAGGAATGTCACGAACATCCACCAGATAGGGTCGAGGAAGAACCGTCCCAAAATGACAGACCAGTTCTTTTTCACCCGGAGCAGTTCGCCCCAGCTTTTTCCTTTATCCTCGGTTTTCAGCTCCTGTTCGGGCTGACCGCTCAAGATATAGGTACGTTCTTCTTCTGTAATCCAGGGATGCTTCTTCGGCCCTTCCTTATTGATAATCAACCAGGGAATCAACCAAATCAGTCCTAATCCGCCGACTACAATAAAAGTCAGTTTCCAGCCGAAAGCAATGAAGAGCATCAGGATAATAATCGGTGCAAGGATTGAACCGATGGATGCTGCCGCCCCGAACAAACCCTGTGCGAAAGCGCGTTCCTTCTGCGGGAACCATTCGGCGTTGCTTTTCGTCGTACCGGGCCACGGACCGGCTTCCCCCAATCCGAGCATCATCCGGAAGAAGGTCAGCGAGAAGATTCCCCGTGAAAGGGATGCTAATGCATCTGCCGCCCCCCAGACGAGCACGCTCCAGAAGAAACCTTTCCGGCATCCAATCTTGTCGTACAGTTTCCCGGAGACAAGCTGGCTGATACCGTATGCTATCATAAAGAAGATAGTTATCAGACCAAGAATATCTTTCGCTTTCTGCGAAGCATCCGGGTCGTTGCGGTCTATCAAGCCGAGGTCGATAGCGATACCTTCGCGATTGGTTACGAACGTAACGCCGTTCTTCTCCTTCATCTGTACGTTGGCTACGCTGACAGAATCCCGGTTGCCATTAGCGGCTGTCAGGATATACTGCTCTCCTGCCAGGACGGCATGATTACCTTTATCTGCCGACGCATCCGCTTCGGAAACCAAGTGATAGTCGATATTAGCCACCCACATATAGTTGAGCGTACCTCTATCCAAATAGTTGATGATGGTTATCAGCATAATTAACCCGATAACCATCCATCGGAGTCCTTTTACCTTCATACGTTTACAGGTTTAAGAAGTCTGCACGCACAGGGCTGAACGTATCAATCAGGATACCGGCTTCGAGGCAAACACAACCATGCAGCTCGTCGGGCGCTACATAGTAGCCGTCTCCGGCAGAAAGGATTTCTTTCTTATCGCCAATGGTTAGTTCAAACTTGCCACTTACTACGTAAGTCGCCTGGCTGTGGTAGTGTTCATGCATACTCCCTACTGCACCTTTGTCAAATTTCACTTTGACCATCATCAACTGACCGTCATACGCCATAATCTGGCGATTTACACCCGGAGCAGGATTTTCCCACTTCAAATCTTTCTCAAACTGATAAGTTTCACTACATGTTTTCATATTTCTGTCTATTAATGGTTTATTATATTCTCGATTCATTTATAACTCATCTTTCATTAGTTATCTCATCCCATATTAACATCCTGTAATCAAGTTGTTAATTCACTGTATTTCAGAAGTTAATTCACCGTTCGTCAAGTGTTAACTGTTAAGTTGTCAAGTGTTAACAGTTGAGCCGATAAGTATTAATACTTGAGAAGACAGGTATTAATACCTGAGAAACGGAAAACTAATCATCATTTCATAAATACTCCGCAACGACCGTTCCAAGCATACATAGTGCCTTCGACCGTCAGGCGGTGCCCTTTCTCTTTGTCGGCATCGGTATTGCTCAAGCAAAGCATTACGGAATGCCCGCCTTTATAGGTTGCTTTCACCACTGTATAGGAAGCCGTATCCATCACGACTTTCACCTCTTCGCAAGATGAGGTCAGGTTACTGGAAGTTTCCATTACCACATCATATTCTCCATGCGTTTCGATGGAAGTGGCGAATGTATGGTTCTTCCGTGCTTTTTCCCTTATCAGGAAAGCGGTTTCGTTTCTCAAGTTGAAATCAGGGTCATTGGCACCCAGACGAAGCATCTTCATCTCTGTTTGCGCAGTAGTAGCTATACTAATAGTATAGAAACGATCCTTATTAACAAAGGTGAAGCTTGATGTATTTCGGCTCTTGTTCTGTCCCCAGGCTTCCAGCCAAAGATGCTGATAGCCGTCTTTCGTGCCAAGAGTTTTCAGTTCGTTAGTTGCTTTGGCGTAAGGGAAGTTCAGGGAAACGAAGTGCCCGTTATACCAGATAGGGTAATCGTATTGGTGCTCTTTGTCCGCATTTGCTTGCAGCACATCCAAGATTAACGGGAATTGCAGGAAAGGGGTAGTCACGTAAGCCAGTGTACGTTTCATCTCTATTCCGGGATAGGCATTGGTGTCTTTCGCCACCATTACCTGAAAATGTCCGCCGTTGAAATCATGGTAAATAATATCTGAATGATAACGGGAAGAGACTTTTATATCTCCGGCAAAGTGGGATGTTTCGTCCACGACCAATGTATTGTGCGCAATAGTCTGTTTGGCAAACGATTGGTTTTCACGGGTATAATGACCTTTGTACTTGGCTTCGATATTCAAGAAGCGGGAAGCACCGTAGTCGGGCAGAATCTCGTTCCCATTGTCGTAATAAGCCATTGTCAGTTTATCAAAATGTCCATGGCTCAAGCCGTGTGAGGTAGCTTTCAGTGTCAAGGCGCTGTTCAGATTAGAATCTGTGGAGCGGATTACGGCTACACCGCCTTCATCCCCCTTGCGCCCGTCACGAAATACACTGCTACGATAGATAATCGGAGCAGCTTCTCCGCGGGCAATATCACGGGCTACTTTAAAACCGCCGCTAGTAGGGAGATAAGTATGCTGGTACTTATTTGCAACGGACAGCAGTGATTTGTCCGAAGGATTAACATTATACAATATGTCTACCGCATATACCAGTTCCTGTGCGGAAAGCCCTTTCAGCAAGGCATCATTAATATGGAAGAATTCGCCTTCATAAGAAAGTTGTATCAATGTGGAGAGGGCTTTTGAAAGAATGCTATCCCGGTAATTGAAGATTTTCAAGTCCGGCAGTTTATTCTCGATGCATTGGGCGAAGATGACGAAAGGCCAGATGGCATAACGTTGATAGTAGGCTCCTTCCGTGAAGTAACCGTCGGGAGAGAACAGGTAATCCATCTGGCGGATAAAGCCGCCCCGTTTGCCTGTTCCGTCAGAACCGTAAAGTGCCTTCTTTACGTAATCTTCACGATTCATCGCAAAGCCAATCATACCGACGGCGGCCGTAGCCCATGTAGCATGGTTGTGCATTTTATTGAATGTCTTGTTATTTGCATGGTTGTCTCCCATACCGTCCATGATGAAGTCCGCCATCGGGACGAAAAGATTCTTCTCGATAGTGGCACGCTGTTTGGATGAGAGTGTGTTATAGATACAGTCATAAGCAACCGCTGTATGCACCAGCCATACACTTTCATTCAGTGTCTGCCAAAACAGACGTCCCGGGACGGGGGAAAGTTGCAGGGGGTGGAACCCTAAAGTAGGGTATAGTTTTGCATAGGCTTCCAACATATCGCCCACGTAGGCGGCATATTTCTTATCCCCTGTCAACTGATAGGCAACTCCACAATGGAACATGGCATAGTAATTGGATTTATGCTGTTCGTGTACCACACCGCCACCGCCATCTACGGGAACCGGTACGGAAACAGGAGAGTTTACTGCTGCATCGGCTGCGGCCAACACTTCCGAAAGAGATTTGTCGAATGCGGGTACTGTCCCCTTTCCTGCCCTCATCTCGTTCACTTCTTCCTGTGTGAAAAGAAGGGACGGATGTTGGGCAAATGAAAAGAGGTATCCACCTAAAACCATGAATATGCAAATAATAAGTTTTCTCATCTTACATCATTTTCTATTTCAATAATAGTATCGTATGACAACTGTTCTACTTCTTTTTCAAGCCGATAGAGAGTTTTTCCAGTTCGCTACCCTCAACCGGAGTATAATCGTATGCTTCGGCATTGATATATGCGGGACGGAAATTGTACATCTTTCCCTGTATTGCCTGGGAAGTGGTAGTCATCATTCTACCGGAATTCCACAGATTACAGTTTGCAATGCGTACTTTCTCCCAGGTCGCCTCATCCAGGCGGATAGTTGCCCCGCCGCGTCCGCTATTATCAAAATTGCAGTTCTCTACTGTCAGTACTTGCGGGCCAATCAGGCGCATGACACTTCCACGTTCTTTGTTGCAACAGTCTACAAAGGTACAATGTCTGATAGTAATATAAGGGCCTGCCGTACTTTCATCGCTTCCGCCACGATAAATATTAATAGGTAAACCCAACAGACGGTAGAAGGAACAGTTTTCAATCAACATGTCGTCGGCATTATAGCGACCTATATCATCTTTCTCTGCCGCATAGTTGATAGCATCTCCTGATAAATCGCGGAAAAGACAGTTGCGGATGGTAACGCTTTCGGCAAAAGTAGCTTTTGTTCCTTTAATGGCAAAGAATCCGCCTTCTCCGAAGTTCTGGAATTCGCAGCCGTCTACTATCAGTGTATAAGGTTGTATCATATCAAAGGCAGTAGAAATTCCTGCTTTAGCCAAAGCCTTTCCGGGCTCTAATACGCCATCGAATGTTATATTCTCAATGACCATTTTGCCGCCATCGGCAATAGTTACCATATTATCCGGCTTATCTCCGTTGAAACGGACAAGCGGCTTGTTGGCTGCATCGGCTGCACGGATAGTCAACGGTTTGTCAATGAACATAGCACGTTGGATAGGATATGTGCCTTTCGCCAAAATAATGACGCCACCCGGTTCTGCCGAATGAATGACTTCGGACAAGTTCGTTCCCGGAGACACATTGTATTCCTTATGAACATTCGCTGCTGGGTGTGCCACTTGGTTCTTAAACCAGGAAGCGCCTTTATCCTTACGTATCGCAGCATCGTCGGGCAACTGGGGAGCTTTTACTTTTTCCGTAGTAAATCCCGGAGCCGAGTAGTTCTTTGCCAATTGCACTTTGTTATCTTTGAACTGGATACCCGCTACGTCGTCAACGGCTATATAAGGCTGGTCGAGTCCTTTATTGATGATGATATTATCCGTGAATGAGACTTTTTCCGGTGCAAGAGTACGTTCCATATCCTTGCCTGTACCAAATTCTATATTCGTGCAATCTACGAATGTGTTACGGTACATCTTGACATCAACAACTTGACAATATCTATTAGGTAACGAATTGGGTACGGCATCCATAACTCCCAAAGCTGAGAAGAAACGGGTACCTGCCAAGCCGACCAATACATTATCGTAAATCTGATGTCCGGCATTGACGACACGGATACCGCCGGTATTGCGACGTCCGTTACCGATAAACAAATTATCATTCACAGTATTACGGTCACCATGACGCAGTGCTACCACTCCTTCACATTCCAACAGCGTATTGTTGCGGATGATGTTATCACTGGATTTAATAGAAATTACTTCCACTTCACCGGAGCAACGTTCGAACAAGTTATTCTCAATCACCGTATTTGAAGAACTGTAAGCTTGCTGGGAAGTTCCTACACGCATTGTTTCGGCACCGTTCGAGCCATACACGGGTCTTTCTCCAAAGTAGTTATGGTCAATCCGGTGATGATTTTCCAGACAACGTTCGTCGTTGAGGATGACAATCAATGTCACCCCCAAGTTAAGTTTTCCTGTCAACGAACAATGGTCTACTCTGTTGTGACGACCATAAAGCAATATATAGCTGTAAGCCTGGTCCCGGCGAGACGGATTGAATTTGTCTATCACACAATTCGTCAGACGACAGTGATTAGCCAGTTCTTGTCCGTTACGGAATTCTATTACGGAACCTTTGGGAGCGTATCCGTCAGTGAAATGCAATCCGCTGACAGATAGCCACTCGCCCGCTATCCGCAAGGTGGAACCACCTTCTACCTTTACCTTTCCGGGGTTCAGGGCTTCTATGGTAATAGGAGATTTCTCCGTTCCTTTGCCTATCCATTTCAACTGCATGTCCTTGTATTGACCGTCCTTGATGTAAATCCGGTCACCCGGTTGTGCAGTCTTCAAGCAGGAAGCTACTTCGGGGAGCGTTACGTCGTATCTTTTTGCAAAAGAGACTGACGGTAGCCCGATAAGCAGGAGAGCTATAATTGCCTTATGTATATTTCGTATCATCATTAATTATTGAACTTTTGAGTAATCGTAATCTTGTTTCTGCCAGTACATATCAAAGGTAATAGAACTTGCGGAAGGGTCTTTTTCCGTACCTTCTTTCATCTTGAAATCAGCACTCTTGATATACATCAGCCCTATGCGCTTCACATCCCTAACCGGATTCTTATCAGCTGCTTTATTGTCATATCCTTTCACATTGTAATAGAATACCAGGAACACAGCATCAATTGTCACATTAGTTTTCTCCACACCTGCTTCAAATTTATCTTTTGCCCAAGCATCAGTAGTAGGTGCAGCACTCACTGACGGCTTAATGCCGGCGCATGTTTTCTTTTCCACATCAAGCGGGAAAGTTATTTCATCAATCTTTTTGATATTGCCAGCTTTCACATTATTGACCAGCTCCGCACAATCCGGGTTAGTCTCCGGATCCAAATATGCAAATGATAATGCAGGGGTGCCATAATAGCTGCTCCCCCCCCGTAATGGAAGCCTTACCGGAAGTTTTAAAATTCTTCAACTGCCCGTTAGAGTTCGCCGGACTATTGATAGCTAAATTGAATTTAGAAGATGAGCCGGAAATGAAAAAATAAGGATTTACAGAATTATAGTCTGTTTCGGACACAACCGGAATATTCGCTGTCTTACAAGTATTCTTTCCTGCAGCAGCAATAATATCCACTTCCTGGCTCCATACATCATTAGAATAAACCCGTCCTGTTTCCGGTGAGAAGAATGCAGAAGTCTCTCCAGCCTGTGCATGAATAGTCCTGTTCTCCCAATAATATACAAAAGCCACCCTTACAATAAATTCATCCGTTAATGTCGGTGTCTCACGACCGTCAAAATAAGAAATCTTTAACGGTACCATATTATCACCGTTCTTAAAGCTATCAGATGTAGGTACAACAAACTTTAATTCAGTTTCAGTCTGCAACGTAATAGTACACTCAATATCACCTAACAGCACTTTATCAATCTTATTTAGATATGCTCCCTCCAGCACTACCATATCTCCCACGTTGGCTGGTTCAAATACAGTAGTTGTAACCTCAGGCTGATAACGTTTCACCGTTAACTTGGGTGCGGACGAACTTGACGTCTCCACTTCTTTTGTTCCATCAAAATATTTAAATGTTACAATAGCCTTGTCACTTTCCACATAAGGAACCTTTACTACTATCTCATTCTCACTTTGTGAGATGATCTCTGCCTCATTTCCTTCTGTCCCGCCTTCGGCAGTGAAAAGAACAGCACTCACCACATTCATGGAACTACCGGAGAGCAACAAATTATTGCCCATTTCAACTTCCGAGGGCATTCCGGCCTGTGAAACGACAGGAGCCGGATATTCAAGGGTAAAATCTCCTTCGGACACACCCTCACCTATCGAATTTACCAATACAATTTTACCACTGCGTGCCTGATTTGTCACTTTCAAAGACAAACGCCGGTTGGACACTTTCTGTAGGATAACGGCTTTTCCACCACCGATAGTAGCACTTACCACATCATCCAAATATTCTCCGGTAACAACAATCTCACTACCTATGCTTCCACTCTCGGGCGAGAAAGAAAGGATTTCCGGTGAACTAACCGCCACATCCTTCATCGACGTAGAATCACAACCACACAAAAAGAATAAACAAACAAACAATGATGCCAGACTCCATTCTCTATATTGTTTCATATTCGTAAGCATTTAAAAGATTAATAACCCGTATTCTGTGCTATCTCTGGATTAATGTCAATCACACTCACCGGAATAGGCAGAAATGTTTGCCAATCTTCTATATCATTCACCGTATAAGAATATTCCGTATAAAGAAGCTCGCTGTTCAAGTAGTTGTTTACTGTCTGAGTAGCGATCCCCCAACGAAGAAGATCAAACCAACGCTGGTTCTCAAAAGCCAGTTCAAGCCTGCGCTCATTACGTACAGCCTTTCTAAAATCATAAAGACTTGGCAGGTCGGTCAGTGTATATGTAGAAACACCGGCACGTTCACAAACCATATTCAAATACTTCAGATTGTCTGCAGAAGGCCCCGAGATTTCATTTGTCAATTCAGCATAAAGCAAAGCAATATCAGCCACACGAATCACAGGCCAGTCACTCTCGCCATCATACTGTGTAGTTACAGGATTTACATACTTCTTACAGTAACGGCAATTACCTTCCGTCACCCACGTCTGAGTAGTTGTATTGAAATATTTCTGGGCGATATTCACATCCAGACGTTTATCAGCCCCCGCACCTCTTTGCTCGTAAGCTGCAATAATATTGTCAGTAGGAGTATTATAACCGGAAGAAGTACCGATAATCACATTTGCACCATTATTGACCGGAGCAAACATATTGCCGAACGGCGAACCGATACCGGCATTTCCCGAAAGGTAACGAACCGCAAAGATTATCTCCTTATTCATCTCATTGCCAATATCAAAAACCTTATCATAAGCCACAAGATCACTACCCGATTGCGGATTTCCCACAGATTCACTTTCGAGTACTTCCTTACACAGTCGGGCGGCACGGGCATATTTCTCGTCACCCGCCTGGTAGTGCGTAGCATATACTTTGGCAAGCAACGCTTTTGCCGAATTCAGGTCAGCACGTCCCAAGTCACCGTCCGCCATCTTGCCGGGCAACAGTTCATTATTGACAATATTCTCCAAGTCTCCCTCAATAAGCGCATATACTTCATCCACCGTAGAGCGTTGCATATCACGGGCCACTTCAGAAGGAACCTTGGAAGTAACAATAAATACCGGCCCCCATAAACGGACCAGATTGAAATACTCCAATGAACGAAGAAAAAGTACTTCTCCCTCATATTGGTTCCGCAATGTCTCGTCCGTCACTACATCAAGGTAAGAAATAACATTGTTTACCCGTGCAATTGTGGCATAACAGGCATTCCAATACGTTTTCACCCATTCGTTTTCCGGTACGATAGTACCCTGGTCGAGCTGTTCCACCAGTCGTGTAGTATTCGAAGAAGAACCTGCAGCATACATACGTCCGTTATCCGAGCGCAATTCTGTCATGGCCCACTCGTAATACATCACATCATGCAGGGAATTATAACAACCCAGCACCAGATTATTTACCGACGAAGCATCCTTCACATACTTATCCGCCGCCACTTCCGAATAAGGATATTGATCCAAATCACAAGCGGAAAATACCATGACGATTAACAATAATCCTATATAATTTATTTTTTTCATCGTTTTCCTCCATTAAAAATTAATATCAAAACCGGCAGAAATGGTAGAAGTCAACGGGAACCCACCACGCTGATACCCCGAAATCATTGCACTGGAATAATTACCGGATGTCATACGCGACTCCGGATTAATGCCTTTGTAGCCACTTCCCCAAATATAGAGCAAGTTACTGCCCGACACATAAAAACGTACACCTGATAACTTAATCTTACGGGCAGCAGTTGCCGGCAAGGTATATCCCACTGTAAAGTTACGCAGACAAGCATAAGAAGCATTTTGCAAAGGATAATCAGTAAGCATGAGGTCATGTCCCGTTTTCACATTCTGATAAGGCGTTTTTCCGTCACCCGGATGTTCTGCGCTTACCCAACGGTTCTTTGTGTACTTCTTGTTCCACTTCTTTGTTTCATTATAATATACATCACCATTAAGCACTGTGATGCCCTGTACACCCTGAATAAGGAATGAGATGTCGAAATCTTTAATTTGGAAAGTATTGGTGATGCCCCATGTGAAATCCGGGTAAGGAGTGCCCAACGCAACCCGGTCTTCAGGAGTCAAAGAGCCGTCATTATTGGTATCGACAATGCGTATTCCCCCCGGTGCATCGTCTGAAAAATGAGGATTAGCTGCAATCTCTTCCGCACTATTCCATACACCACACGTCTTGTATCCATAGAATTGAATCAACGGCTCACCCACTTTAGCAAGATAACCCTCATTTCTTTCACCTAAAGAAATCATTTGTTGTTCACCGCCTAACTCCAATAATTTATTACGCGAAAGTGAGAAATTTATATTAGTATCCCATGAAAACTTACGGCTTTTCATATTATGCGTATCAAGCTGGATTTCCAAACCTGAGTTACGGACTTTTCCTATATTATTCCAATAGTGTGTGTAACCGGTAAACGATTGCGTCGGTTGTTCGAACAATAACGCACGTGTCACTGAATAGTAAGCATCTATCGCCAGATTGATACAGTTGTTGAAAAGTCCCAAATCCAGACCATAGTTAAACTCATCAGTCTGCTCCCATGTAATATTAGAATTAGCCAGCGAAGAAGAGATATTCGCAGAACCATTAACCAATGAACCCGTACCTTTGCCGGTCACGTAATTCGCACTGTTCAATACCTCGAGGGCTGCATTATAACTGATACGGTTATTTCCTGTCACACCATACGATGCACGAAGTTTCAAGTTAGCAATAGCCTTGATACCCTTCATGAATTTCTCTTCACTCACGCGCCAACCCAGTGATACGGAAGGGAACCAGGCATTACGGTTTCCTTTGGAAAAGAGCGATGAACGGTCCAGACGTAGAGAGGTAGACAACAAATAGCGCCCCAGATAACTATAATTGACACGTCCCAGATAAGATTCCAATACAACATCCGGATATCTGAAAGTTCCCGTACCCGCTGTATTTCCATTACCCTCACTAGCCAACTCGTAAACAGTGGCAGCATTCAAAGTATGGATGTCATCCGTAGCAAATCCCGTCGCAGCCATAGCCACCCGCTGATTCCGTGTCTTTTCTACAGTATATCCCAATAAAGCGTCAAGACTATGGTCTTTATTCTTTCCAAAGTCCAAATGGTAACTCAAGGTATTCTCACTCAACAAATCAATATAAAGTGCACTGGAATAAGTAGCACGGCTTGCTTCCTTGTCTTTCGTAGCGTCCTTATTTGCATAATAATAAGAAGGGGCAAAACGAACATTCAAGCCGTTGGATGTCTTAAACTGTAATCCTTTACAAAGATCAAGCGTGAGATACATGCTGGCCAATCCTTGCATAGTCTCGCTCCAACGGAAAGTATTAGTCATTACGCTCGCCGGATTATTATTGGCAGAGCTAAATGGAGACGATTTTTCCAATACCCGGTTACCGTCGGCATCCAACAACGGATTTCCATCGGCATCCACGGCAGTCGGTGTCATAATATTGTTAAAATGGCTACCTCTTGCAAATCCGGTATATCCGGTCAGGTCTGTGCTATATGCATTGTGATAAACCGGTAAAAAAGAGGGAGTACGATAGAAATCAATAAAGTTATTTTTCGGACGTTCCGTCTTGCTATATGTACCGGATATATTAACACCCACCGTAGCTATCTTTGAGAGTTTGGTATCCACTTTAGTACGGAAATTCAGTTTGTCCAGTGAATTGTTGAGCATCACCCCCTGGTCTTTAGTATAGGCCGCTGAAATAAAATATTTCGTCTCTTTGCGTCCGCCCGAAACACTCATCTGCACATTCGTGATACCTGCCATATCACGCAAGCCCTCTTTCTGCCAGTCGGTAGTCCCCATCTGGCTTTCCAAATAAGCAGCCCCGCGAGCAGCACTCGGTACTTTCGGACCACCTAAGGCAGCTTCTTCTTCCAATAAGCCCAACCATTCGGAAGAAGTCATCATATCATGCAACTGATAAGCGTATTTAAATCCCTGATAGAACTTAAAAGAATATTTCGGTTTGTCCGGCGTACCGCTCTTTGTCGTCACCATAATCACTCCATTGGCAGCACGTGAACCATAAATAGCAGCCGAAGCCGCATCTTTCAAAATTTCAATAGACTTCACATCCGCAGCATTGATAGACGACAAACCACCGGATACGGGAAATCCATCTATGATAACCAACGGTTCACTATCTGCGGAAATGGAACCCGTACCGCGTACCCGGATAGAAGGAGTCACACCCACTTCCGATGTCTCATTAGAAACCGTCAATCCAGTCATAGCACCTTGCAAGGCAGTAGTGACATCACTCACCGGAGCATTAATCAGCTTCTCACCTTCCAACTTTGAAATCGAACCTGTCAAATGAGATTTCGCCTGTGTACCGTAACCGATTACCACAACATCATCCAACATCTTCGAATCTTCTTCCAACGTCACATTCACAACTGTACGTTTGCCAACCGCTTCCGCCTTATCAACGTAACCGATATACGAATAAACCAAAATTGTCTTGGAATTAGGAACCTTAATGGAGTATTTACCTTCAGCGTCCGTCACAGTACCGGTAGGAACGGCAGCGTCTTTCACTGTCACCGAAGCTCCAATTAACGGACCCTGTTCATCTATCACCTTACCAGTAACTACATGCTGGGAGTAAACGTTCAATGTCCCTACCAACAACAGGAACATCATCACGACTTTTTTAAAAATACAGGAGTTGTTCATAGATTAGTGTTTTAATTTCTGTGACAAACGTAACGATTAAAATTGGTAAACCAAAATTTTGGTCTACCAATTAATATTTATTAATAATTAGATATAAGCCGCTTATAAATAACACGTTACGCGTACCTCTATATAAAAGGACAGGAGAATATTTTTACTAGAAAGCTTTACTTTGAAAGATAATATTTGTACTTTTACAGCCGAAACGGAAAAGGTCATCTTTTTAAAATATTTATATCTTATGAAAGACGAAATCAATTCGCAACCAGTTAAGCATGTAATAGAACACATAAAAAAACAAATATCAGAACGTCAGATTTTACCGGGAGAGCGTCTCCCTTCTGAGCGTAAATTATCCGAACTTTTGAAAGTCAGTCGGTCACATGTTCGCGAGGCATTGCAGAAACTGGAATTATACGGTATTGTAAAAACATATCCTCAGAGTGGAACAGTGGTATCCGAATTCTCCAAAGACCAGTTGGATACTATGATTACCGATGCATTGAAAATCAGCAGATATGATTTTTCAAGCTTGGTTTATGTACGTGTACTTCTGGAAATAGAGGTCTGCAAATTATGCGCAGTAAACCGCACAGAAGAGGATTTGAAGAATATCGAAAACACGCTTGTCGAACTGGAAGAAAAGTTTGATACAGACCTTCGTGTCGAAAAAGATTTTGCCTTTCACCAGGCCATTGCGCAAGGCGGACATAATCCGGTTATCAGTTCACTCCTGCTTATTATTACTCCCGATATTTTAAAATATTATCAAAAATACAAAGTTTGTGCTGTTCCTCAAAAAACGGTTCATGCAGAACATAGGGAAATGTTACAGAAGATAAAAGATAGGGACAAAGAAGGAATGAAAGAACTGGTGCTCCGCCACTTGGCCAATCTGATTGATTTTGCTAAAATGTCCGCGAAAGGCGATATCCCGGAATTCGAATACGGACATATCTAAGATACGTAAAAGAATAGATTTAATTAGCTGTATGCGAGAAACTATCCAGTCTCTTGTATACAGCTAATCCTATTTAATAAGCAATGTTCTATTTTTAATATTATACAAGGAAATGGCCAATTAGAAAATAACGAACCGGAAAATAAACTGCATAAATAAACGCATGAGCATACAAAAGGATGCCTAATATTGCATAAAAGCAAACAGGATATGCATCTTTCTCTATTCAGAAACCGCTCATTGCTTTAAAACCAACGAAGTGTTCCTCGGTGTGCATCGACTTGTTCCTCACCGAGGAAGCTATCGTTCCCCGGTGAAGAAGATAAAAATGGACTATTAAGAAACATTTTTATCTCTAGTTTACCATAATATATCGGAAAGGAAAAAATAATAAAATGATTAGTTATTCGGGCATCTGCTCTCCAAATAACAAAAATAATCAAAAATCTATCGCAGCTTGATTGGCATATTTTCGAAACAGCCGAAATAGAGAATCGTGTAATTACAAATACAGGACATTTTCTTGCTTTTCTTTACCAAACTGCAATTCACGTCCTTCTTCCAATGATTAAATATTCCTTTTTTAAGAATCATCGTTTTTTAAGAGGCTACTGATTCCTTCAGAAGGCTCTTTCAACTTTTATCCTTCAATAGCTCTTTTGTCTTATCCGCCAAAAACAGGGGGATATTAATCAAATTACCATCTTGTTTCAAATTCAGCATTGAATAGCGAATCAGGTAAGCGGGTTGGAAAAGCTTCTCATAATGAATCACACTTTTGATATCAGAAATGTGATAACTTACACATTTCTGATATGAGTTTCGTGCGAATCTACACATTATCCATATAAAACGAAAGAAAAACTCTGAATATTAGCTTGCCAACAGCTCCCTATTTATTTAAAAGTAATCATCAACTGTTCATCAACACCTTTATCAGGTATTCTCACACTACAGACACCTGTTTCCTTATCCCAACTCCACGCTACAGTTTCAGTGTTATTCTCCAGATTTTCTTCCAAACGTTCCGGTTTAGTTTGCTTTATCTTCTTTCCTTTGACAGTTATCTCTTTCGGAGCTTTCGCAGAATAAATACGGAACAACAGATTTCTCGGACCGGGAACAGTGTATCCTTTTCCTTCACGGGCAGAGACGGTCAGTTCATATCCATTTGCCAGAGTGCTGCAAATAATCGGTGTTTTGACAAATTCATCACGCTGATATCCTAAGTCTTCTCCTTCATCTTCGTAAAGAGTAAAGGCTGCTTGTGCACCTTCCTGGGCGGGAAAGATTTCAAAAGTAAGTGGATATACCGGTTTCTCATGGGTGTAGTTCATCACCGGCATGGTGGGGATGATGGAACCTTGCTTCACAAACATGGGAATAGAAGACAAGGGAGCGTCAACGGTAGTCCATTGCTCTCCGGTGTAGACCGTCTGCTTGTTGTTGTAGTCTATCCATGTGCCTTCGGGAAGATACACGTTCTTTGTGCGAGCACCTTTCTTCACCACAGGAGCTACCAACAATTCACGACCGAACAGGAATTGGGCATCCGTGGAGAAAGTTTCCATATCCATTGGATATTCCAGAAACAGAGGCCGCATGATAGGCAATCCTGTATCATACGCTTCTCGGGCGTAAGTGTAGATATACGGCAACAAACGATATTTCAGCTCGATAGCCGCTTTCGCGTTCTTTTCCGCTTCCGGCCCGAAAAGCCACGGTTCCACCGGGTTATCTCCCTCATGGTGGATACGACTCAAAGGATTAAATGCTCCGAATTGAATCCAACGGGTATAGAGTTCCGCCATAGCCGGATAATCCTCAATATCCCCACAGTAACCGGTGATATCACAGGAAGAAAATGGGATTAATCCCAATCCGGCGGAAAGCATTACAGGAATCTGATTGGCTAATTGTCCCCAACCTTGCAGTACGTCGTCTCCGTTTCCGCTATCACCCGTCCAGCCAAACGTATAACGTTGCAAGCCGGCATAAGCAGCACGAGTCATCTGGAAAACACGACGGTCCGGATTCCTCTTTTCAAATTGCTCCTTTACCACTTTGTCCCAGGTCAGACCATAGACGTTATGGATTTCATCGTGCATACCGAGATGGTGCTTCATCACCAGGCGTTCCGTCTGCTCCTCGTTACTCCAGGCAGGTTCACCCATGTCTGTCCAGAAGCCGGAGACACCATCGTCAATAGGTTTCTGCTGATAGGTTCCCCACCAGTCGGCTACGGCAGGCAGAGTGAAGTCCACCACTCCGCAGTTTCCACCCCACGGCCAGGGCATATCGTAGCTTTTACCGTTCGTATTGTCCTTTACAAAATAGCCCAGGCGGTCTGCTTCTTCCCATTGTTTTTTGTTGGCTTGTGCAATTACCGGGTCTTGAGATACGACTACCTTAAAACCCATCTCTTTCAAATCCGAAAGCATCTTCCTAGGGTTTTCATAGTTTCCTTTGCGCCATTCGAAATCCTGCAAGTATTCTGTCCAGCCGATGTCCTGATAGATAATATCACAAGGGATTCCCCGTTTCCGGTAGCCTTCGGCTATCTCACGACTTAGCTTTTCACTTGTCAACAGACCGCGGCATTGAGCAAAACCCAACGCCCATTTCGGCGGCATGATAGGTTTTCCGGTCAGTCTGACGTATTGGCTGATGATTTCTTTATAGTCTTTACCGAAGATAAAGTAATATACCATTTCCCCGTTCGGCGCTTCAAAGCTGTAATAATCACGGCTTTCTGTTCCGAATTTGAATTCCGTCTTATAGGTGTTATCAAGGAAAATACCATACCGGTAATTGCTCATAAAGAAAGGAATACTTTTGTAAAGAGGATCTTCTACCACGCTATAACAAGGTTTGTCACTATTCCACATCTTATAAGACTCGCCACGACGGTCCATCTTTCCCGCTTTCTCACCAAGTCCGAAGAAGTGCTCGTCACGACGAAGCACTTTATATTCCACTTTCTTCGTTCCTTCACTGACATGGGCTTTATCGGCATAATCGCTAAACAGAAGTTTCTGATATTTATCGAATATCTGAAGACTCATCGGAGATTTATTCACCCGGATACGCAACTTCGGAGTAAATATCTCGTAACAGGCCGCCTGTTCATCCACATGAATAGTTCCTACCTCTTCCAGTTCTTCATTAATCACTGCAAACGAAGCATTTCTTCGTTGCAATTGCCCGTCGGGTGAGAACCAGATTTTCACGACGGAAGAGCTGCAAAGTTGCAATTGCAAGGCGGCACTGTCCGTCAGGTGAAAAGTCACCTGACGTCCTTGTTGTGTAAAAGAAGTGCACGTACGTATCTCATTTTCCGCCCAAACCCATGTTGGAAACATCAGGCACAACACCCACACCCATAATCTATATCTAATCATCATACCTATCATTTTAGTTATTCTGTAGCAGCCGCTTTATTCAGCCACAATCATCGTCCAATATTTCAGGGAAGGCAATGTGAAAGAGACAACTCCGTTCTCCTGTGTAAAGGCCAATTCCTGCAAAGCTCCTCCGTGTACATCCGGCGACGCTACCCACAGCTTATTCACCTTTGCCGACAGATTCATTTGCAAAGCCGCTTTTGTAATCAAAGCCGGTTCCGGCATCGTACCGTCCACATCTCTCCAACTAAGACTGTTCGCTTGCGAGAAATTAAGAAGATGTATCACTTGCTTGCCACCTACCTGCTTGGCATAAGTAGTAACCGATCCCTGTTGAGGAGGCCAACTATTCAATCTCATTTCGCCATTGGTACAATTCATGGAAACACTATTTTCCGTACCACCGTCACGAAGCAGATTCTGATAAGAAGTCAGGAAATCATAATAACGAACCATCGCTGTTTTCAGTTCTTCGCTCATTGTCAGGTTCTCATTCGGAAAGTACTCTTTGCACAACATGTGATCGCCTCCCAACTCAAGGTGCGAACCACCCAAAGCAAACATGACAGCATCTGTCAATAAGATACCCGGCGTATTAAATTCTCCCCGGTTATCCGCTTTATTATAATTCATATAAGCTGCAAAAACCGTATTCAACTGATAATTGCCATATACTCCATTTTCATAAAGAATGGCTTTCAGATTGGTAAAATCAGCCTCATCTGCCCACACCTCATTATAGAAGAAATCAACTTTACCTGTCTCCCCTATCTGACGGGCACCGTAACGGCTGACCGCATTCATCACCAAACTCTTGTCCGGATGAGCCTGCTTCGTCGCTTCAATAAAAGAAGCATATCCCTCACGCAGATTGACCGGAATACCGTTGTAATTGTAAAGCGTGCTGCGTCGTCCCAACTGGTCTATCTGATAGCCGTCGAAGGCAAAGTTCGCATATACATCATCATTCCTCTCGTTCAAATATTTCTGCCATTCCTTATTAGAAGGATCTACCAGATAAATATTACTTTTCCATCCGCCCGGCAGATCATGACTATCTTTAGTAGTGTGAGAAGCATCCTTAAACAAATACCATTCCTCCTTCACCCCGTCCGCAGCGGCATCCTTCAACGCCCCAAAACAAAGATTGTAAAACATAGACTTCATACCGAAACGATGCTGCGCTTCAATGTAATTCTTCACAGAACTTGTATAAACCTCCCGGTTAGCGATGTCCATATATACTTCGTCCAACTGCGTACGTGTACCGCCCAACGGCCAGTGATGTTTATTATGCCAGTCCTGAAACTGTACCCAATTGATGTGATGACGATTCAGATACGCCATCTCTTCCTGCGTCTTTTCAGCCGTCTTCTCCCGACTGAAATCAGCGACAAAACCATAACGGGGAAAACGTGCCGGATCACTGGATACATCTACCGCAATCGTACCGAGAATCACATCTGTACCATTCTCCTGACGGTACAGTTCCGCCATATATCCTTTGAAATCAGTAGTAGGCGGTTGCCATGTCCAACTGGTACCATTTACCGACTCTTCTCCGACAACCTCCCCTAAAAGACGATAACGAACTTTAGTTCCGGCAGGCAACGCATCTTCTGCTGTAAATACCACTTTCTCCCCCGGTTTATAGAAAGCCTTATCCGTAGACAGGTCCACACTTAAATCCGATGTTACCGGAGTCACTTCGGTGACACTGCCCGAAGCTCCTCCATTCTCTTGGTTCGACCCATGATCGTCACTGCAAGCCATACACAGGAAAGCAGCCACCAAATATATTATTTTCTTCATCTTGAATTCTTGTTTTATTGTTTCACAATCGAAATCGTCTCTTTCAACTGGTCAATCGTAATCCGATAAGAACCGGCTTCCTGAATATTCCACTTATTATCCAAACTACCCAAATCTGCATCCGGATACATACTGCTCAACTCCGCATCCGACTTAGCAACAAACAATGCCGTCTCTACTTCCCCCGTCGGAGCCTTGTTGCTCTTATCCGCCATAAACCAATCCCCGTTCCAGTCTGACTGTTTATCGCAGGATATCTTCATCTCACCTGTTTTCAGTGTGCCGCTCCAGGTAAAGATGTAAGGACTGTCGGCACTCTTCGTCATCGGAGTAGCATTGCCTAAATCCCATCCGTTCGGAGTTGCCTCACCCACCAGATACAGCCCTTCGTAAGGAGTGAACGGACGCATCAGCATCTTTTCTTTTCCTTTACCTGTATAGAACCATACTTTATAAGGCTTGCCACATTCGGCTTCCTTCATCTGCCATTTATTATCGTCACCTCCAAGCACTACTGATGTCGAAGTGTACGGAGCATTAGCCATGGTAGGATGGAAGAAAGCATCCGACTGACCGAAATCTGTCACAGAAGCGAATTTAAAATCTCCGTCCGCCTTCCAGGGAATCACAGCTCCATAATGGAACAGATCCATCTGAACAGCATCTTTAGATAGTGCTTCAAATCCCCAACCATTGTTACCCGTAAACGAACCGACAATGAAAAACTCTTCAAATCTCCAGCCGATATCTTCTGTTTCAGTAAGCGTCAACGTCAAATCAAGCAGGTTTGCTTTTACGATATAAGTTGCTTTTTTACTGATTGTGAACTGTTCATCCGGTTGGTCATCCGATGTACGGTAGGTCAGTTTGAATCCTTCTTCGGCAGTAGCATCGCGGTTGTACGACGGCAGGAATTCTCCTAAGGTCGTTATAAACTTAAACGATCCGGTATTCAGCTTTCCTGTCCATGTAAATTGTCCGTTATCTATACGTTCCATCGCCGTCGCATTGTCGGCAGCCCATCCATTCGGAGCAGCATCACCAATCAGGTAAAGCGTGGTAGTAACCGGCTGGTAGGTAGTCACTGTAAAGGCAGTCGTCGCAATCTGCTTCTGATCTTCCATTCCGGCAACGACGGCTGTGATACGTGCTTCCAACTCCGCTTTCACGGCATAACCGATACCGAACTGCGTATGCAGAAATTGGTTAAGTTCTTCCACTTTCTTAGTCCATTGATACGTTCCCGTACCCAAATCCACCGAATAAACATTTGCAAAGTCCGTTCCAGCTTTCGCCAGTTCCAGCGTATAAGAGATACGGTTACCGCTTCCATAATTCGTTCCGGTAGTCCATGAAAGCGCCAGCGCCTCCTGACTATGGTTCTTTTCGTTCAACACCAACTCCTGCTGATTCACCGAAAGGGTGAGGGTATCATGTCCTTTATCTGTCTCCATATAATCCTCGGTACAAGCAACCATCGTTCCACCGATGAAAAGAGAGCATAACAATTGATATATATATTTCTTCATCATATTATTTGTCTAAATGAATGATTATAAAACGGATTAATAACCGGGATTTTGAGTCATCAGGTGATTGGAGTCCATCTCCGTCTGCGGAATAGGCAACAGGAGACGTTCTTTGGTCACATTATTCTTACCGATAGATTTCAGGAATGTCAATGCATAATTTCCATTATCAACCCGGATCATATCGAACCAGCGATGTCCCTCAAAAGCAAGTTCCATCCGACGTTCGTGAATAATCTTTTCTCTCATTTCGGTCTGCGTCAGAGTAGTCGGCAGCTCTGTCAGTCCGGCACGCTTACGAACGATATTCAATGGTTCGGCAGCCTGATCCGGATGTCCCTGCTCATTCAAAGCTTCCGCTTTCTTCAGTAAGACATCCGCATAACGGTATACTACAAAGTTGTTGGGGTTGGTATTATACTCCGGAGAGACGGTTTTCGACACAAGGAACTTACGTACGTTATAACCCGTATTCGACCAGGAACGTCTGTATTCCATACCGTCAAAAGCAGGACAACCCTGATACAACACAGTGATGTCTTTCCGCAAATCACCGTCTTCGTATTGCTTGAAGAACTCTTCCGTAGGCAGGTTCCATCCATAAGCACCGGCTACCATACCCGAATTACGAGGCCCCATGAAGGTAGACAGCCAGGATGACTGGTTATCACCGCCCCAGAAGTCATATTCCGTACTACCGGAGTATTGCACTTCGAAGAGAGATTCTGCACCATTATTGATCGTCGCATTAAAGTTATCGGCATAATTGCATTGAGTCAGATCATATCCCATTGCAGCAATGTTATTGCACAAGGTCACTACTTCATTATAATAGTCACGATGATTGGGAGCCAGTGTCAGGTAAATATCCGCCAGCATCGCCATTGCAGCCTCTTTGCAGGCACGTCCCCTGTCAGCATCTCCATAACTGCTTTTCGGAGGAAGCATATTCACTGCATTTTTGCAGTCGGAAAGAATTTGAGCATATACCTCATCTACCGTATTACGGGCAATATCCGCAGATTCTCCCGGTTCAAACGGCTCCAAGCGCAAAGGCACCCCTCCGTACAAACGAACCAGAATATAATAATAATGTGCACGCAGGAAATAAGCCTCACCCATGCAACGGGTCTTTATCTCATCGGAGATAGATGCCGAAGGCAAATTGGAAAGCACGATGTTGCAACGTCCGATCCCAACCCACGGAGAACGCCATACATACAAGGCAAAGCCGTTGTCGCTCTGGGCTATGAAGTTGGAAGCCTGAACAGTCTCCAAACCGTCAGTACCTCCTCCGGCTCCTACTTCACTGTTGCCTGCGATGATGTCGAGGCTCCAAATACGCTGGTTATACATATTAGATGACTGAAGAGTCTTGTAGCAGGCAGTAGTCAGTGCCACAGCAATCTCGTTCGTCACTTCCGACTCGGGATCGACGCCATATTTGGGATATTTATCCAAGAAATCATTGCACGATGTCAATGCCAGCACGGCAGACATAAATACCAAAGTTATTATCTTTTTCATATTCTTTCTCCTGATTTAAAAGTTAAAGTTCAAGCCCATACTGAAGGTACGTGAAATCGGGTAACGGCTGCTGTCGATGCCATTAATATCCACTTCCGGGTCGAAGCCGGAATATCCGGTGATAGTTGCCACATTCTCGCAAGAGAAAGAGATGCGGGCATTTTCCAGTTGAATCTTTTGCATCCACTTTTTGGGCAGTGTATACGAAAGCGTGATATTCTTCAGACGGAGATAGGAACCGTTTTCCACAAATCTGTCGGATACACGGCAGTTCTGGTTCGGGTCTCCCCAAATGGCGCGGGGCATAGAGTTGCTGGTACCTTCACCCGTCCAGCGGTTCAATACGGCTGTGGTTTGGTTGTAAGCGGCTGCCATTCCTTCGTTGTCAACATTGTTGGCGTTATAAATCTTGTTTCCCGATACGCCTTGCAGGAAAACGGAGAGTTCCCAGCCCTTATAAGAGAAATTATTGCTTAAAGAGAAGAACCAATTCGGATTCGGGTTACCGATAACGGTACGGTCTTCATCGTTGATGACTCCATCGTTATTCAAATCCCGGAAACGGATATCCCCCGGAGCGGCTCCCGGTTGGGTGGCGTGGCGGTTTACTTCCTCCCAGTTTTGGAAAAGCCCGTCGGTCATGTATCCGTAGAATACATTGATCGGATAACCGGCTCTAAGCATAGTCACGTATGAATTACCCATCTGATTGATAAACATCGGGGTTTCGCTGTTCAAGTCCAGAATTTCATTCTTGTTATAGGTAGCCGTTAAAGCAGATTCCCAAGAGAAAAGACCTTTCAGGTTGATGGTGCGCAGGGTCATCTCCACCCCTTTGTTGCGCATCTTGCCGGCATTGGTAAAGGTTTCAGTAGTATCTTCAAAACCGGAGGTGATAGGGATGGAAGCTTTCACCAACATGTCAGTCGTCTTCTTGATGTAGGCATCCAGCGAAAGGTTGACACGTGAATTGAACAGGCTCATATCCACCCCGAAGTTGGTTTGGCGTACCTCTTCCCAATGAATATTCGGATTGGAAAGGGTGGTAGATACCAAAGCGGTGGAGTTGTTGTTGCCGAAAGGATAGACTCCCGTATTGTAGGAAGCCACAAAACCGTAGTTACCAATTTCCTGATTACCGGTCACACCGTATCCGATACGCAGTTTGAGGTCATTCACCGGAGAGTTGTCTTTCGGGAACCATTCTTCCTGCGAAATACGCCATGCCAGAGAAACGGAAGGGAATGTTCCCCAACGGTTGTTCTTACCGAAGCGGGAAGAACCGTCACGGCGCACAGTGGCTGTAAGCAGGTATTTATCTTCGTAAGAATAGTTGAGACGTGCCATCAGAGAAAGCAGTGCCCAGTCGCTCTGGCTGCCACCGATGCTGTACATCTTCTCTCCGTTGTCCATTTCATGGATATTATCAAACATGAAGATATTCTTTTGAGCATTCAGGTAATCATAGTTGTTCCACTGGGCGGAAGAACCTGCCATCACACCTACACGATGTTTTTGGGCGAAAGTATGGTCGAATACAAAATAATTATCCCACAGGTAGGTAAATGATTTGTTGTCACTCTTATAGCGGGAGGATTCTTCTACCGGATTCGGTTTCCAGTCGTAAGCCGGAGTAAAGTTGTCTACAAACCAGAATTTGGCGTCATAACCGAAGGTGCTTTTCAACTTCAACCATTTGGTAAAGGCAATCTCTCCGGTGATATTTGCCAGAAAGTTATATCCTTTCGTCTCGTTCGTCATCATGTACAACGTACCGATCGGATTGCGGACACTTCCATACCATTGCGCTTCCTGTCCGGGACCGCTCCAGCTACCGTCTTCATTCTTCACCGGCTGGGTGGGGAGTGCTTTCATCGCATCTCCGATGCTGTAAGTTCCTCCTTCTTTCACGTCCGTACTGAATGTCAGATTAGTAGTGAACTTCAACCATTTATTAACCTGGGCATCACTATTTGCCTGAAAGTTGAAACGACGGTAATTAACGCTTTCCACGATACCGGACTGGTCGAGGAAACCACCGGATACATAGTAATGTGCCTTTTCCGTACCACCGGAATAGCTAACCGAATAACTTTGTTTCACTCCCGTACGTAGCATCTCATCCAGCCAGTTCGTTCCTGTTCCCAATAAAGAAGGGTCTGCCCAATAAGGGTTTGTATTATCATCATTATTAGACAGCATATCATTGCTCAAAGCGGCATATTGCGCAGCATTCAGCATATCGGGTACTTTAGTAGCGTTCTGAATAGCCCAGTTTGCGTTTACCGTTACTTTTCCGGCACCTTCGGCACCACGTTTGCTGGTAATCATCACCACACCGTTGGCACCACGCGAACCATAGATAGCTGTTGCCGAAGCATCTTTCAATACGTCTATCCGTTCCACATCAGCCATATTTAAGGAAGACAATCCCAAGTCGGTAGGAATTCCGTCAATGACAATCAGCGGGTTACTGTTATTGATCGTACCCAAACCACGGATTTTAATGGTGACATTATCACCCGGCTTACCGGCATCGATTATCTGCACGCCGGATACTTTTCCCTGCATTGCCTGACCGATATTAGCTACCGGAGAGTCTTTGATGTCCTTCACTCCGACAGAAGATACGGCACCAGTCAAATCGCTCTTTTTCATTGTTCCGTAACCTACTACAACAACTTCGTCCAATACTTCCGTATCTTCCTGCAAGGTTACTTTCAACGAGTTTTTCCCGTTCACCGGAACAGTCTGCGTTTTATAGCCGACAAAAGAGATAGTCAGCGTGCTGTTAGCCGGAACGCTTAATAAGAAATTACCGTCTACATCGGTTATCGTACCATTCGTTGTACGTCCTTCCACCACACTGGCACCGATCACCGGTTCACCTGTGGCATCTACTACATGTCCTTTTATTGAAATCTGTTGTGCGAATGCACTAAGAGATAGGAACAAGCCCCACATTATTAATAAGAGGCGGCGTTCAAAGCCTTTCGACTTCATACTCTGTTTCATGTACATTAATTTAAAGTTAATATTAGGGTTACTTTTGTTTTCGTTCTCTGTGTCATTGCTGAAATGACCGTGAAACAAAAGTATCCACATTTCATACTGCTTCTTTGAGCAGATAGCAAAAATATAGTGATTTAGAATCAACGAAAACATCTAATCACCTTATAACAAACAAATTACAGTAACAACCATACAAATAAAAAGTAGTGATTGTATTTACGAAAAAGTGGCTTAACAGGGATGATATCTCCGATAAGTCACTTTATTAACCTAATTATTCAAGTATCATTCGCTAGCTGAAATAACTCCGTCAGCTATTTTAATAGCAGGAATAGATAGGACGTTTTCATCATATAATCACCACCAGTCTCATAAGAAATTGGCTGGTTGATTACAGGGACAAAGATTCACTCTCACGGAGCAACCTTTGCCGTCGTAACAGAAATGATTGAACCGATTTAATTATTTTTATTAATCAGATTTACAATAACTTTTATCATCGTATCCATTTCCTCCGTACGACTTTCGGCAATCATTAAGGTTAGAGCCACAAGCGTATTATTTCCGATACGTTTACTTCCGTCCGAATTGTAGAGAATCCCGTTCCGCTCCATGAACCAAAGGAATAAGAACGCAGCAATCCGTTTATTACCATCGCTAAATGAATGATTCTTAGTAGCTAAATACAACAAAATCGCCGCTTTCTCCTCTACGCTCGGATAGAGGTCTTTACCGCCAAAAGTTTGGTAAATAGTGCCAATGGAGCTTTTGAACGACTGGTCTTTCTCATTACCGAACAGAGAACTACCACCAAATTTCTCCCGCAACTCATTAATAGCTACCATCGCACTCTCATAGGTAACAGTAAATTGCTCTTTATTAGTTGTCTGATTTATTTCAAGTTGCTGATAATCGTATCGATCAAGAGTATCAAGGGCATACGTATAGTCGGTAACTATTCGTAGCAAACCTGTCGCTTCGGAATATTCCAATGTCTTGCAGTTAAGAACATTTGCCAACACTTTGATGGTTTGTTTCAAATCCTCGTACTGCTCTAACTTGATGTTATCCTTAACGGCATATCCTTTAATGAGATACTCTTTCAATATTTTATTTGCCCAGATACGAAATTGAGTCGCATTTTTTGAATTAACTCTATAACCAACGGACAAAATAGCATCAAGATTATAATATTTCACTTCTGTTGTTTGCGTTTTATTCGTCATTGCACCGTGTCGAGTGGTATGTTCCAAAATGGAACATACCATATTTTCCTCCAATTCACCCGATAAAAATATATTTTTCAGGTGTTTGGTTATAGCAGGTCGTTTCGTTCCGAATAATTCAGCTATTTGTTTTTGAGTTAGCCAAATGGTGTCCTGCTCCAACTTAACATCAAGCGATATACTGCCGTCAGTAGTCTGGTATATGATTATCTCCCCTTTGTTCATAGCGTCTAAATTTTCGTAAAGTTAATGATTAATTCCACTCGTTCAGGCAGGTTATCGGATAGCATATTATTCCTCCACCATCTTTCCAATGCCCATCACTTTAGCCTCAAATTCATCTCTTTCTCCCAAAGCTTTGTTACGGACACGGGTCCGGTAATTATAAATGGTAGTCACGGAATAACGGAGGAATTGCGCTATCTTGGTACTGTCCGTAATCCCCAGCCGGATAAGGGCAAAGATACGGAGTTCGGTGTTCAACAGTTCTCCCGGTTTGGGTTGCATGGGTTCTGTGAGCAGCGCATTAAATTCCTCCACAAAATTGGGGAAGAGTTGCAGGAAAGTCATGTCGAAGTTTGCATAAAACTCTTTCAGTTCTTCGTCAAGGAATTGAGAAGATTTAATGGCTTTATATAGTTCTTCCACTCTTCCGGCAGCAGCAATTTTATTTAGGGAACGACGGTATAAATCCATCTTGTCGAGATAAGTGGAGCATTGGTCCATATATCGGCCGATATATTCCTCCTTGATATAGTTGGCTTCCGAAAGCGTATGGTTCATCTCTTTCAGTTGCGAATTAGAGTCGTGAAGTTCTTCGTTCAGTTCTTGCAACAACGTATTGGTATCGACCACTTCGCGACGTGCGGCAGCAACCTTTTTCATCTGCTTGTAAACGAAGAAAATGGCAACCAACAAAAATACGGAAAGCAAACTGATACAAATCAATGATACTTTCATCTCCTGCTGCTGCCGTTTGGTTTTCAATTGGTAAGCCTGGTCAATGATAGGAAAGACTTGCGAGATTTCTAACGTACGAAGGCGGGCATTACAAAGAGTGGCATCCTCTAAGGAGCATTTCAGGTAATTGTAAGCACGGTCAATATCCCCTTCATCGTAGACAAGGGAAGCGAGTTTGCGCAAAGATACATATTCCTTTACTGCCGATTTCAGGTCGGCAATAGCCGAAAGGGCCAGGTAATGCTTTTGTCCTTGTTTGTCGCCTTTCAACCGATAACCCTCGGAGAGAGTATAAGTAAGCATTGCTTTTGAATGGTCATCCAAAGAAGGTTTGTTGTAATATTCCATCAGCATACGGATGGCTTCATCGTATTGAGCATGTACGATGCACTTATCCGCCATCACCAATACGTGTCCCAAAGAGTCGGAAGCGTTGACCTGCAGAAGAGAGTCACGATACAGATCCGTCATTCGATAATACTCTTTCTTGGCTTTCTCCGTAACGGCATAATCTCCCATCAATCCGTAAATAGTGCGATACAGATGATAATAGTAACCATAGAGATAATCGGGCAGCGTTTTCTTATCAATCTGCCCCAATAGTTCCAACGCTTCTTTATACATTCCGGTAGTTCCCATCACTTCCGCCATATTCATGGCAGCATCATCCAGGTAATCCAGTTTATCCATGCGATGGGCCAGTTCCTCTTTCCGTTGGGCATAGACAAAAGACGAATCCAGATTATAAGCCCGGTATTCATCGAAAAGACGTCCGCAAAAACCATATCGTTGTTCATCGGAAGTAGCCTCCGCCAACAATTTCTTCAGGTCAGCGATACGCGCCTCCTTTTCCGCTCCATAGGTCTGACGGTTTTTAATGATACCATCAATCTCACGAAGTAACGCATCGGTACTCTTATTATCTTTTGCATAAAGCAGACCGGAAAGGACGATTGTCACAAAAATCAGAATCACTTTTTTCATAGTGCCGTATGTATTATAGTTGCAAAGATAAAAGTCTTTCAGAAACTTCCGGCTTTCAGGAGAAAATTATTGCAGGCAGAATGAACAATCTTGTATTAAAACAGGAAGCATTACAAATTTATTATGAACATAATTATTATATTTATAATAATGTTATCGTTGGAACAACCATCAATATACAGATAAATTCAAAAGTATGTATTCACAGCAAATTCAAACTGTTCTATAAATATTTTCTTAAATGGATATATATTATTTTGTTCATAGAAAACTAACATAGCTTTCTTATAGTCGATAGAATCAACTGAACGAAATGATAAAGGACAATAACCGTTGGCTATAAGTATTGCATTACTTGTTATACGGGCAGTACGTTTATTACCATCAGCAAATGGCTGAATGTAAGATAACAGAACTAAAGCTAGGAAAGCTTTATCAAAGATACTCTGCTTATTATTAATTAATTGACAAGTGTCTTCCATAGCTTCTCTTATTTGATATTCATTATCAAGTGGACGATAATTCGTACCCGTAATACCAACACGCCGAGAACGAATATGACGCTCAACTCCCAGTTCTTTAATAAGGATACTATGAATGTCTTCAATCTTTCTTATTGATAAATACTGAAGATAATCAGGATTATCTAAAATAAAATCAAGAGCTTCCTTGTGATTTAGTAGCATAATGGCTTCTTCTTTAGTTTTACCTTTTGCTTCTTCTTTTTCCAGCAAAAGTCTTTCCGTTTCAAGAAGATTATATGTGTTCCCTTCAATTTGAGAAGACTTCCAACTAAGATCCACACCTAACCTTTCCATTTCTTTCCGGTACTCTCCGTCTGTCATTTCTAATACATTTCTTCTAAACGTTTCTTGAAGAGCCGTTAAATGTTTCCGTTCGTCCATCGTGAAAGGGTCAACATTAGGCAATATATCAGGAATAAGACTGAAATTGAAAGCTTGTTGAATTTCACGCTCATCAACTTCTTTCCGAAAGTATGATTCTAAGTCGAAATAACTTGTAACAAACGTTTGTGGTGTTAGTTTATAACATGTGGCAGGTCCTTGCCCTATGACTTCAATACTTCCAGCGGAAATCATGGCAGCTAATAAACGCTTGAATGTGGCGACACTTACTTTAGTATTCACTCCCTCCATTAATTCTGACCTAGAAGATAGAGGATGAAAACGAAGATATTGTTGAATTTCTTCTTCCATTGCTATTTAGTTGATTATATCGGCTCAAAAATACATAATATTATTAATATATCGGCTCAAAATGAGCCAATAATTACAGTGTATAGGACTCTTTTGAGCCGATATGAAAATCTTCAGCTACCTGTTAGTAGTCTCATATTGTTTCTGCATTGCTTTGATCTATTCTTCAGAATTCTTATTTATCACAGCAATTTTATCCTGTAATTCTTTATTCTGGATTTCAGATAATCTCATCTGTTCAGTATGGATCTTCTGACTGTCCTCTGTGGTGAAATAGTTCATTTCTGCACTCTAATGAGGTAAATACAGTTTTTTGAAACACTATCCAATAGAATGATTATATTTGCATTTTGATATAAGAAACAAATTACAAACTATTAATCAGTAAACCATGAGATTCAGCAACGTAAGATTATTAGTGAAAGACTTCGCCAAATGCTTCAAGTTCTACACCGAACAACTCGGATTAGAGCCATCCTGGGGAGATGAAAATAGCGGATATGCCAATTTTAAAGTAGCTGACGGGATAAAAGGCTTCACCCTTTTTGTATCCGACTGGATGGCACCTGCGGTAGGCAATGCAGATAAGCAACAGCCCGTTGCGATGCGTGAGAAATTAATGGTTTCATTCAGTGTAGATAACCTCGACGAAACTTTTGCCGATCTAAAAGCAAAAGGCGTGACGTTTATCACCGAACCTACGGATATGCCCGATTGGGGGATGCGTACCCTATACCTGCGCGATCCCGAAGAAAACTTGATAGAACTCTTTACCCCTCTAGCACCGGAGCAATGTAGCCAGGAGCTCCTCGAAGAAGATAAGAAATTTCAATAAGAAAGTTTGTTATAAAGAAATGTGCCCATACGAGTGAGCCGGAAAAATGATAGTTAATGAGCCCTATAGTGACATCGCTATGGGGCTCATACATTAACTTGATATTGCAGATATTCACTTGCTTTTCAACTTTATAGCAAGAAACTCACAAAGTAGAATATGAATCTGATTAATAAGCCCTCAACCCATAATCAAACCTCATCTTCTTGCTATCTTTCACTTCAATTCTCAACAAATTACTTCCTTTTCGCAAGTAACGGCTGTAATCGCTGATATTGTATTGATTATATTGCCTGGTCTGCTTTGCCTCCTGCGCAAAGACTTCCACTCCATTCAGCCATACTTTGGCTTCTCCGGCAACATTCAGCCATAAAGACAGATGATTGAAATCCTTATCCACCTTAAAAATAGCTTCTGATACTACCGTAGAACGAGGGGGACACTCGAAAGGCAAAGAAGTCATTTTCAGCTCCTGACCGTTCAGACTGACAAGGCGGGTATTCTTGCTTCCGTTCTGACTGTCTGCAATCAAAGTAACAGCTTTCGCAGGGGTGATTTCATACAAACGGTTGTGCATCAGGTGTAACAAGCCTTCCGGTATTTTAGTTACTTTCCGGTCGTAAGTAATCAGGCCGTTCACTTCTCCTTCCACATCAGTGGTTTGTGTATAGACTGCCGCACTCAATCCTTGGGCAATCAGCGTTTCCAAATCATATACCAGACGGCCGTAACTATCAATCAGAGCCATTGCTCCGTCTATATTCTTATACCCCCAGTTCCTCATATTCGGATTCCAGATATGTTCCTTGATCGCCCAGCCATAGCCGCCGAATTCTCCCAGTACGGAAATGCGGTTGCCGTTGTTCTCCGGCAGAATCATGGAAGTGACAGGATAATTATGTACGTCGTACATATCGCCTACGCCTCTGTCCGTCCAGCCGGTCACTCCGTTTATCAGGCGTGTATCGTCGTATTTTATCACTTTATTTACGATTTCCACCGTGTTATGCTGTCCCCATCCTTCATTGAAAACCACCCAGGTAGTGATACAGGGATAGAAACGGAGACGGTCGATCATCTCGAACATTTCTTTTTGCCATTGGCGGGTGTGTTCTTCGGGGGCGTTCCAATCAGTAGTAGCCAACGGATTGACGTGTTCCTCCTTCTTCCTTGACGTAGCAAAACCGGAAACCATGTCTTGCCACATCATCAATCCCAGGGAATCAGCGTAATAATAATATTGCTCCGGTTCTACTTTGATATGTTTACGGATCATATTGAATCCCATCTTTTTCAATTGCACCATGTCCCACAACATCGCTTCCTCGGAAGGAGGAGTCAACAATCCGTCGGGCCACCAGCCTTGATCCAATGGACCGTATTGGAAGATGGGTTGGTTATTCAGGCAAATACGGTTATATCCGCACTCATCTTTACGGACATCTACTTTTCTCAAGGCAAAGTAACTCTTTACCCGGTCTAAAACACGTCCTCCATTGGACAAGACAATATTCAAATGATACAGTTTCGGAGATTCGGGAGACCATAAGACAGCGTTCGGAACGTCTATCTCCATCGCATTAGTCAACTTCTGTTCCACCGTCTTGATTACTTTGCCATCATCCAACACTTCTATTTTCACTTCTTCATTGCCTTTGGCTCCGATTATATCGAAAGCCAGCTTCACGGATTTTCTCTCAATATCAGTGGAAGGAAGTACCTGACGAATATAGGTTTTATTCACCGCTTCCAGCCACACAGTTTGCCAAATGCCCGATACAGGCGTGTACCAGATACCTTCCTGATTAAGTTGTTGTTTCCCTCGGGAAATAGATTCCGTGTCCGTCGGGTCGGTGACGGCTACTTCAATGTTTTGGGGGCCACTCTTCTTCAGGTATTTAGTAATATCGAACGAGAACGGGTTGTTTCCTCCTTTATGCGTACCGACCAACCGGTTATTCACCCATACTTGACATTCATAATCCACTGCTCCGAAATGCAGGATAGTAGATTTGTTCTTCCAGGAAGGATCTAAGGTGAACTCACGTTGATACCATAATTTATCCGTAGGAAGAAATGTTTTCTGCACTCCGGACAGAGATGATTCAATCGCAAACGGGACCAGGATTTCCCCTTCAAAGGAAACATTCTTCCGGGGCGTGTTCTGATCCGTTACGGCATACTTCCACAATCCGTTCAGATTGATCCATTCTGCCCGTTGCAACTGTGGTCTGGGATAACTTTGCCACACATTTTCCGGCGTCACCTGTTCAGCCCATACTGTTTTAATTTTATCTCCTTTAGGCTCCCATGCATGGGTAAACACCTGCGACATGGCTCCTAAAGCCAGAGTTAGTAAGATTCTCTTATCCATAAGCATTAGCGGGTTTTATATTCTTTAAAATCTTTCCGTCGATTCTTATTGTAGGTATTCCACATTTTCTGGAAATACAAAACATCACTCTTGTCCGCCCATTCGAAATAGGCTGTTTCCAATTCTTTTGCCATTTCAGGATATTTACCGATCAGGTTGTGCTGTTCGGTACGGTCTTCCTTGATGTTGTACAATTCCCATTCATCTCCCTTGAAGTTGGCGGAAACCAGCTTCCAGTCACCTTTACGCACCATGCGGTTGCCTTCATGCTCGGCATAAATATATCTTTCGGGCATCTTCTTTCCTTTCACAATCGGAAGGATAGACTGACCTGCCGTAGGCAGAATCGCTCTTCCCTGATATTCTTTCGGATAAGTGGCTCCTGCCAGTTCCACACAGGTAGACATGATATCGGAGAATTGTGCAGGCTGATGATTCAGTCCGCCTTTGTTCTTCACATGATTACCCCAGGAAATGATACACGGAGTGGAAATACCTCCTTCGTGTGCATAATGTTTATAGAGCGTGAACGGCGTGCAGCAAACATTTGCCCAGCCTGTACCGTAATGATGATAGGTTCCGGGCAAACCCATTTGGTCGAGTTCTTCTCCGGTATGGGTATGGTATTCGACTCCGGTCTGTTTGTCGAAACCGAATTCGTGCCATTCGGCACAAGCTCCGTTATCGGACATAAACATGATAAACGTATTGTCCAACTCACCGTTTTTCTTCAATTCATCCACTACCCGGCCGATGTTCGCGTCCATCACATCTACCATAGCGGCAAAAATGGACATACGGCGTGCGAGGTCGGTCTGCTGATCTTTCGTCAATGAATCCCATGCCGGTAGCGGATGCGTTTCATCTTCAAACAGACTTTCGGGAACTACACCACGCGGACTAAGTGCCGGCTTTCCCTGCATAAGTTTCAGGTCCACAATCCGTTTCCAGCGGGCGTCACGAATCTTGTCCCATCCCTGCATATAGAGAGACATATATTTATCGGTCACTTCTTTCGGTGCGTGCAAAGGGAAATGGGGAGCGTTATAGGCCAGATACAGGAACAACGGTTTCTTCTCCTGATGTGCCTGGTCGATAAAGTCAATCGCATAATCCGTTATCACATTGGTAGCGTAGAAAGTTCCTTCCTCATAGTGTCTGGGCGTACGGTCTTTCGGCAAACGGGTATATACTGCCGGATTCCAGAAAGAGTTGAATCCGCCCAACAAACCGTAATACTCCTGGAAACCACGAAGAATAGGATTCGACTTATTCCCCAAATGCCACTTTCCTGACATAGCCGTAAAATATCCGGCATCTTTCAGGACTTCTGCAATCGTGACGTTGTCCGAATTGGAACGGAAACCGGAATATCCTTTCGGCCAGGCAGGATGACTGCCGTCCATGTGTCCCAATCCCGTCTGATGCGGATAAAGTCCCGTCAACAGGTTGGCACGCGACGGGCAACTACGGGCACTGTTGTACATCTGCGTCATACGGACGCCATTCTTTGCCAGTTTATCCAGTACCGGTGTATGAATCTCACCACCGAAACAGCCGAGATCGGAGAAGCCCAAATCGTCTGCCAGTATGATAATAATATTCGGCTTGTCCTGCGCATACGTCATCGGGACCAGAGCCAGGCTGCCTGCTATCAATAAAGAAGTTTTCATTTGGTATTATAATTAAAGTTGGGTTTGAATTTACCATTCTCATAGATCATCGGAATTAATCCGGGACGGCACGTCACTTTATACTCTGCCGCCTGTGCCCCACGCGGATTGAAGAACATGGTAGCCCACCAGTTTCCATCCTTATCCTGGAAAAGATTGTTGTGTCCTCCTCCCGTGATGGCATTGTAGCGTTCGCTATAGGGACCATACACATTATCGGCGGTCGAGATGATGCAGTCGTAACTATAACGTGTCTTCGGTGAGGTTACTCCCTTTTTCTCAATATAGGTATCTCCCTCCGACGTACGGTGCGACCATATAGCTTGTACGAGGTGATATTTGTTATCGTATTTGAAGATAAACGCTCCTTCAATATATGGTTCCGGATTATATTTTTTCTCTTTCAATGTTTTCAGTTCCTCGGCAAATCCGCTCATATCCGGTTTCATACGGGCGATATAATGGTTGTGCCCGACAAAGTAGACAGTGCCGTCCGTATCTTCGAACAAACTTCCGTCGATGTTCGGGAAGATAGCTTTATCTTTATTACCTTCGATATTCTCGTACGGTCCTTCCGGCTTTCCGGTCTTGCTCCGCAAAATGAAAGAACCTCTCCCACCTGCCGACTCATTCATGCAGGCAACGATAAACCAGTTCTTCACACTTTTGATATAATGCATTTCCGGAGCCCATACAGCATGGAAACGGTTGTCCATCGGATCACCGTTGATGGATTTCTTCTGATATTTCTCTCCTGCTTTATATACTTTCGGCTTCTTTTGCCAGGTTCCGTCTTTTTCCATCGACCATATTTGTCCTCTGGCTTCCCAGGACTTCATATCTTTGGAACGCCACAGATACAGACCGTCGTTCCAGTCCCAGCAATGCCTCTGTCCCGGAAAGTAACGATCGGGGGTAGAGGTCGTTCCTGTGATATAATAATAACCGTCGGGACCCAGCGTAGCCCAAGTGTCCCTCATCCAATAATCAAATGCCGGCTTTACAGATGTCGGAACACGTAGTTCCGGAGCGTTTGTATCTGCCGTTCCATATAACTGTGCTGATGCTGTAGAGATGGAAATAAATCCTGTAAACAAGATCAATCCTAATCGCAAAATCAATTTCATATATTTCTGTTTTATGTTTACGGATACAAAAATAGGCCGTTGCGGGGCAGACTTCATGGAATCATGTTTTTAATATCCGTAGGTATGTACAATCTTCTTATTTTTTAGTGTTCCGGATGGAGATAATTAAATGGATTCTGTTTAAAATGGTAACGTCTTTGCGGGAGAGGCAGCGGGTCCTGCAAACGCAACTCCCATGCCAGTAAACGGGTCAGAAGTTCTGTTTGAATTTCGCAGTATTTCTTCTCGCCAAACAGATTATGAACTTCCGAAGGATCTTTCTTTAAATTATAGAGTTCTCCGTTGCCATAATGATTCATAACCAGTTTCCAGTCATCCTTTCTTATCATGCGTGAGGTACCGCTTTGCGTCCAGGTGTTCAGTTCGTCGAAGTGGGCTATTTTGCCGGAAGTCAATGCTCCTTCCTGTTCAAAAGTCAAGGAGGCATCCAGTCCAACATCAGCTCCTCCGAAGCCTTGTTGTACGACCATGCTGGAGAATTCTTCTTTAGGGTAAGCTTTTCCGGTCAGCATCGGCCACAAGCTACGGCCCTGAACTCCTGCCGGTATTTCGGCACCGATGGCAGAGCAGAAGGTGGGGAAAAGGTCGGCTATCGATACGTGGCTATCCATAGGGGCAGGCTGGTTCTTGATGTGATATCCTGCCCATACCATCGGGATACGTGCGAGGCTTTCGGAAAGTCCGGCTCCTTTACGGATCAATCCGTATTCCCCCCAGTAGTCACCGTGGTCGGAGAGTACGACAAAGATGGTGTTTTCATATTGTCCGCTGGCTTTCAATGATTCGATCAGTCTCTTGATCTGATCGTCTATCAACCGGATCATTCCGATATAGTTGGCACGGATTCGAGGCAAGTCTTGTTCCAGGTTCGGGCAGGACGCGTCTTCCAGTTGCGCCAAAATACGGTATTTCTCTCCTTTCTTTGCCAAATCTTTGCGGGAGGTCTTTAAGACGGGAAGCTTATCGGGGGAGAACATGGAGTAATAGGGTTCACATACCTGATAAGGGTTGTGAGGTTCCGGAAAAGAAACCCATACGAAGAAAGGATTTTCTTTCTGCTGCTTAATCCATGCCAGTGCTTCGTTCACGATTTTGGTGGGATGCTGTTCTTCCAGCGAGATGGGAGATGGCTCCAACCATTGCCCCCTGGCTTGCTGATTCAGGAAACGGGCAGTCTCCTTCTCTGCGGGAGTCGTCTTTTTGTGCTTTCCCCAGTGTCCGTATTCAGACCAGAAATCAAGGTCGGCAGGTTTCAGGTAAGCGTGATTCTTGCCGACCAATGCTGTTTTATATCCGTTTTCTTTCAATACGCCCACTAAGTCCTGTTGATAGGAAATGTCAGGAATATTATGATTCGTGCGTACGTGAGTGGCGGAAGGAAAACGCCCGGTGAACATGGAACAACGTGCCGGAGAGCTGGCTGGCATCACAGTGTATGCCTTATTGAACCATACATTCTCTTGCGCCAACCGGTCGACAAAGGGAGTCACTTCCAGCGGAAAACCTTCCCTGCCGCACAAATCGGCACGCTGCTGATCGGTCATAATAACCACAATATTCGGTTTGCCGGTTTGTGCCTGGGCTGATATTGTCAAACCTTGTATGGCAAGCCCTGTGATACAAAAGATTGCTTTCATTTTATTAATTTGCTATTTGACGATTAAAAAACTGTCTTGACTTATATCTCGGAATAGTAAATGATAATTTTGCGGAGTGCCCTGAAAGGGCTTAATTATATAGCGTAGGGCAACGCCCTACGTAAAAACGACAATCTGAATTTGCGCCCTGAAAGGGCATAATTGTATACAGTTCCGCCCTTTCAGGGCTTGTGGCTGGTGTGTTTTTTTCGTAGGGCGTTGCCCTACGCTATATAATTAAGCCCTTTCAGGGCACCCCAATAAATATATAATTGTAAGGCTTTCAGCCTAACTGCTAAATTCCCATTTATCATTTCAATTTAAAACGGTATACAACCATGGAAGCGGCTTCCAATTCGAGCGGCTGATTCAGGTCTAGTCCGACTTCCGTCTCTACCGGTTGGACTTCATTCGGGGTAAACGGGGTGTTTTCTTTTCCCGGAACCAGTACCAGGCTTGTTTTATGTGCCTTGACGGGACGTTTGAAGCCGGAAACTTCCGGTTGTAGAGTGACTTTTTTATCCTGCAGGTTTATCAGTTTCAGGATATATTGTTTGCTGGCCGTATCATATCCCATCGTAACAAAGATGTTCTGCAAACCTTCTATATCCTTGATCGCTGCATCCAGACACACGTCAAACGTGTTATCCCTGAACATCTTTGCCAGATAGAAGAAGGAAGTCTTTACGCTACTGTCTACTCCATTAATCAACATCGGCAGGAAGATACGGTGTTCCAGAAAGTCCCAATGCCTCATCACCGGACGTTCGGCAAACAAAGGATTCAGATCGCCGTTGCGTTCTATTGACATACGAATGGCTCCGGTAGCCAGCAGGTTATAAGGATATTTTCCGCTAATACCCAATTCGCCGATAAATAGATCGGCAACACCCCGTTTGTAGTTATCAAAACGATAATGCTGTTCGCAAGCCCATTCGATTGAGTTATAATAATGCTCATCGAACACTTTTACATTCTTCGGGTTGACAAAATTGGGAATATCTTTCCGTTTGTCGTCATTCTCTCTTCCGACTACACGGATGACACTATTGGCTATATAAACCAAGTCGGGGTATTTGGCGGACAACGCCTGATAGATTTTTTCATAACGTTCCCAATACACAGGTCCGAAATCTTCATTTCCAATCTCGATATATTTTAGCGGGAAAGGAGCAGGATGACCGTTCTTTGCCCGTTCGGCTCCCCATTTCGTAGTTGTATCACCAATAGCATACTCGATGGCATCCAACGCATCCTGGATATAAGCGTCCAGATCGACATCAATGTGTCTGAAATTCCACTGTGGACTTTGCTTCACCCAACCGCTGCAAATCATACCCGTAGGCATCACATACATCGCATCGGCTCCCACATATTCGCACAATTCATAAAACTCATGATAACCGATTCCGTCGGTACGGTAATAAGGCGCCCATTTGCTCCACTGTCCCGGACGATTTTCAATCGGTCCGAGCGTCTTTTTCCAGTGATACATCGTTTCTTCATTGACTCCGTGCACGATGCATCCGCCCGGAAAACGGATAAAGCTGGGAGAAAACTCTTTCAGGTTCTGAACAATGTCTTTACGAAATACGGATTTTCCATCGTTCCAGGTATCGGACGGGAACAGGGAAACGACATCTATCTGAAATTGTCCTTTCGACATCGGTTGTATGGCAAACATTCCACGCCGGACGTTCTTTTCCGGTTTCAGTTCACCGGTATATTTTGTCCAGTCCCGATTTCCTACATTCACTTCGATCACATTGCTCACCCGCTGTCCCCATTCGTCAACCAGAAATACACGTAACGGAGCGGAATAATTCCTGTTCTTCAGAAACAAGGAAAGGCGATAAGACGTATCTGTCTTCAGGTTCATTCCATAATATCCACGGTTGAGAATCAGAGCATCCGAATGGTTCGCAATATCTTCCGTGACATTAACCAGCATCGAATACTTATTTTCCCCGCTCATCGGATTTTCATCCGTGCGACTGATAAATACAGGAGTATATGATAACGGATAAGTCGTCCATCCAATCAGCGGATCGGCCTGAAACACCTTTTTCTCTTTAACGCGGGGAGCCGGGACATTTTCATAAAGACCATTCTTCACAGATAATCCGGCAGGCGGTGTAGCTTCTTCAAACGAACGATTACGTATCAGTTCGGCGTGCAGAGCACCCTCGCCCATCATTCCTATTTCCTCATAATGGAAACCGTACTTTACGGGAGCCACTTTGTGGGTTTTCGATTTATTGATATACAACGTTCCATCGGAGGAAGACGGAGAGGAACTATTCCCATATACCAGAGGTAATGTGAAAAACAGACCGATACCAAACGTAAAGGATTTGACAGTCGAATGATTCATAGCATTTGTTTTTAGAGTTTCACATTGCAAATGTGGTCTTTTCTATCCAAGAAAAACAGAAAAATAATGCTTAATACCTGCAATCATGTATAAAAATCTGTAGCGAAGCGGCAAACTGAACATGAGTGCTGCCCGTTTGAACAATTCTACGACTGTTCAAAACAAAAAAAGACGTATCTTTAGGTCGTGAAAATCAATCAGAAAAGCCATGAGAACCACCTTACTTAAATTCGTACTCTTATTTAGTCTCGTGCTCTTAAATACAAGCTTGTCGACGGGACAGATTCAATATAATAACATACGCTTCAAACAGCTAAGTATAGCTGAAGGACTCCCGCATAATACGATCAATGCAATCACCCAGGACAACCACGGGTTCATCTGGTTTGGTACACGCAACGGATTGTGCCGATATGACGGTTATAATATCAACCTGTTCGCACATAATGAAGCCGACAGCACCTCACTCCGCCACAATTTCATCACGCGCTTATATAACGATTCGCTCCGTAACATTCTATGGATCTCTACCGATCAGGGCATCTGCAGCTATAACTACGAGACAGAAGATTTCAGTCGTTACCAGATTAAAGGGAACACTAAGGATGATGTTTGTTTCCTGAATACCAGCGATGGTGTGCTTCTGGCCGCTTGTAGCAACGGACTCTATCGCTACAATGAACAAGACAGTCTGTTCATTCCTTTTCTTCTCGATGAAGAAAAACCTCATGTGAGATACCTTGCGGAGGACGGAGACAAAACCTTATGGATAGACACCAACAAAGGACTGATGCGATACAGTCTGGAGAAGAAACAGTTCGTTTCCCTCCCGACTCTCATCCAGCCTTTTACACAGCAATGCAACAATGCCGTCCTGATCTCGTCCAACCAGCTTTTATTTAATACTAACAACGATTTTTTCGTCTATCATATACAAAGCAATACGCTGTGTAATCTCTCGAAAGACCTTGAAGTGAAAGACTTCCGGTGTGCGGCAACCGACCATACGGGGAATATATGGGTAGGCACGGAGTATGGCATCTTTGTCTTCAACAAACTCTACCAACTGATTGCACATTACGAACAATCGGAACGGGATTTAAGTGCGCTGAACGATTCTCCCATTTACAGCCTTTATCAGGACAAGGCTCATAATATGTGGGTGGGAACCTATTTCGGAGGAGTCAATTATTATATATTCGGTTCCGACCAGTTTCAGATATATCCATACGGAGCCAGTTTCAATCATTTGAGCGGAAAGGCTGTCCGCCAGATTATCAATGCTCCGGACAACGGTCTGTACATCGCCACCGAAGATGGCGGATTGAACTACCTGGACAATAAGAAGGAAATCACCCGTGCCGAACGGCTGCACAAGCAAATGCAAATCTACGCCAAGAACATACATTCTTTATGGCTCGACAAAGATAACAGCTTGTGGCTCGGACTGTTCCTGAAAGGAGCTCTTCACTATATACCGCATCTAAACCGCACGGTGGACTATAATCTACTGTCGGATGATGTTTCTTCCGGCTTCTGCATCATCGAAGACAAGAACGATCATATCTGGTACGGAGGCCCTTCCGGCTTATTCCTGATCGACAGGAAGAAAGCAAACTCCCGCCCGGAAAAGATTTCATCTCTCCGTGTCTTTAACCTGGTACAGTTTAATGACAGTATACTTTGGGCAGGAACCCGAAAAGGCAGTATATTTCAGATCAATACCCATACACTGAAAGTAACCTCGCTCCCTATCCTGCCGCACACCAATCTCTATATCACCTATATCTACCCCGATTCACATCAACGGATATGGATAGGTACAGACAACAACGGGCTTTATGTATCAGACCGCAACGGTAACATTATCGCCTTTTACAGTAAAGAACAGTTGGGATCCAACGCCATCAAAGGTATCATTGAAGATGAGATGAGTAATGTTTGGGTAGGTACCGGAAACGGACTTTGTTGTATCAATTCCCAAACAGGAAGCATTGACCGATATACCACGGCCGACGGATTGCCCATCAACCAGTTCAACTACTCCTCCGCCTGCAAGAAGCCTGACGGAGAATTGTATTTTGGAACTATCAACGGTATGATTTCTTTCTACCCGGAACAGGTACGCTCCGTCAATCCCCGTTTCAACATTGCACTGACTGCCATTTGGAGCAACAGCGAATATATGTCACCCAACAATGAGAAAGCATTCATCCCTTCCTCTATCTCCGAACTGACAGAAATCACCCTGACCCACGAACAAGCCCAATCCCTGCGTCTCGAATACTCCGGACTGAATTATCAATATACCGACAACACTCAATATGCGATGAAAATGGAAGGTATCGACAAGGACTGGCAGTTTGTAGGCAACCAGCATCAGGTACGCTTCTCCAATCTGCCTTCAGGAAGATATATCTTAAAGATCAAAGCCAGCAAAGATGGTATCCACTGGGACGAAACGGGCCAAAAGGACCTTGCTATCAGAGTCCTTCCTCCCTGGTGGCTCTCGCCGGAAGCATATTTAGTTTATGCATTACTCTTCCTATTAATCATTTACGCCGCATACAGATATACCAAAACGCGTATCATCCTGCTCATGCGACTGAAAACGGAGCATGAACAGCGCGTCAACATAGAGAATATGAATCAACAGAAGATCAATTTCTTCACTTACATCTCCCATGACCTGAAAACACCGCTGACCCTGATTCTATCGCCTCTGCAACGATTGATCCAGCAGCCACAAATCAGCAACAACGATAAAGAGAAACTGGAAGTCATCTACCGAAACGCCAACCGGATGAATTATCTGATTAATGAACTATTGACATTCAGTAAAATCGAGATGAAACAGATGCGTATCAGCGTCCGGAAGGGAGACATCATGCACTTTCTGGAAGAACTGTCGCACATCTTCGACATTGTAGCCGGGGAACGGGAAATTGACTTCATCGTCAATCTGGAAGACACCGAAGAGGAAGTCTGGTTCTCGCCTTCCAAACTGGAACGGATTCTTTATAACTTGCTCTCAAACGCATTTAAATATACTCAACCCGGCGGATACGTCAAGTTGAGTGCCAAACTAATAAAAGAAGAGAAAGGAACATTTGTGCAAATCTCCGTCAAAGACAATGGCAGGGGGATTCCTAAAGAAGCTCAAGAACAAATATTTGAAAGTTACTACCAAGTTGAGAAGCGCGACCATCGCGAGGGATTCGGACTGGGATTATCGCTTACGCGTTCGCTCATACACATGCACAAAGGGGAAATCCGGGTAGAAAGCGAAATCAACAAAGGTTCGGACTTTATCGTTACCCTGAATGTATCGGAGGATGCTTATGGTCCCGATGAACGCTCGTCCGAGAACATCACGACCGAAGAAATACAGAAATATAACCAGCGAATCAAGGAAACCATCGAACTCATTCCTGAAAAGCTGACCAACAAAGAAAAAGATCCTGCCCGGGAATCTATTATGATTGTGGAGGACAACAAAGAAATGAATGATTATCTTGCCAGCATATTCAGCGAGAAATATGACATTATACGGGCGTATAACGGTGCAGAAGCCTGCAAGAAGATAGCCAAACAGTTGCCTAACCTCATTATATCGGATTTAATGATGCCGGTGATGGACGGACTGGAATTTACGGAACGTGTCAAACAGGACGTAACGACCAGCCATATCCCCGTTATCCTCCTGACTGCAAAGACCGATGAGAACGACCATACGGAAGGTTATCTGCGGGGAGCCGATGCGTATATCACTAAACCTTTCAACGCCAAGAATCTGGAACTGCTGGTACAGAATATCCAAAAGAGCCGGAAACAGAGTATTGAACACTTCAAACAGGCAGAAGAACTGAACATCAAGCAAATAACCAACAACCCGCGGGATGAAATATTCATGAAAGAACTGATGGAACTGATTATGGCGAACCTCACCAAGGAAGACTTCGGAGTAACGGAAATCACAGCCCATCTCCGCATCAGCCGCAGCCTGTTGCACATGAAGCTGAAATCACTCACCGGATGCTCCATCACTCAATTCATACGGACGATCAAAATGAAAGAGGCTAAAACTCATTTACTGAATGGTATGAATGTCTCCGAAGCATCATTTGCCGTCGGTATATCAGATCCGAACTACTTTACAAAGTGTTTCAAGAAAGAATTTAATATCACTCCAACAGAGTTTCTCAAACAGTTGAAATAGAAAGCAAAAGTAACTGCTTCAGAAATTCAACCTACCCTTAGACAACGTGTCAACTATTAATAGAAAAGTTCTTTTGCTCCCTTTGCAAAGATCTCTTCCCTTCATAGTAAAGTTGTCTTTGCCCTATTTCAAACTATAAACGCAAGTTCCGTTTATATAATTGCAAGCTTTGTTTTTATAAACGGAACTTGCATTTATAAAAACAAAGCTTGCAATTATAGTTTGGAATGAAGAAAAAGGAAGTTATCCAACCGGCAAAAAGAAGTTTGGTCTATATCAAAAGGAAGTTAGCTATTAATAGCCAACAGGGCAAGTAGGTATATATTGTAAATCAACTACGCCCAACAGAAAAAGATATCGCCGGTAATTAATCTGCAACATTCACTGATGCAGCTAATTACCGGCGAGCAATAGAAATCTATAATCAACTCATACCTATTCTACCATTCCTGGAAGCGTAAATCAGCTTCCGGATTCTGACGACGAATCAGTTCCTCGTCAACCTGATAAGTGACGCCACCTTTCGTGTACTTATAAGAAAGGGTAAACTTAGGCTGTTTCCCTACAAATTCCAATGATTCGGCTGCAGGATCTAATGTGGCGGATGCATCTGTGATAGCGACGCTTCCTCCGGCTTCAATATTGACGCTTCCATCCGGATTGACTGTCAGATTCACCGACTCATTGTTTTCCAATGTGTTTCCGAAACCCGGTCTGCGTACTTTGTTTCTACCTAACGAAACAAAGTCGCGGGTCATATTCTGACTCAAATCCTTGTTACTGTATTCAGTAACCTGCTGGGTAGACAAATTGGTAACTTTTCCTTTCACAAAGTAGGTACCATGATACTGGCTGACAAATTTGACAACTACAATACTGTAATCCTTCAAATTACCATTCACATCAGTACTTATTTCATCCTGATTATGATCGACCAACCGGAAAGGGATTGCATAGTGCTTGTTCAAAGCATCATTGTCTTCATAGAAAGCATCGGAAAAAGTCACTTTCACATCTGCTATTGCCAGATTCGGATTGCTAATTGTCATCTTATTCGGATTAGCCAACTGATAATAGTTTTCCGGCATTAGTGTCAACCCCGTACCATCCAGTAAAGACGGATCGATCTCAAACGTAGCCCAATCATCGGTATGCACCTCTCTTTTACCGCCAATAGCCACTCCCACCTTTATCGACATATCTGTATCGGCTACCAGTGTCCGCAGAGGTTTTTGCGAAGCAAAGTACACAGAACTCTTATCGTAGTCCTTTTCATAATCGTCATAACAAGCAGTCATCAGAACGCTTATCAGCCCTATCCATAATATATTTAGTCTTTTCATTGTAAATAAGTATTTATATCAACAGCACGTTATTCCCAACCCTGATTATTCATTAGATTCTTATTCTTTTCCAACTCTGCATACGGTAATGGCATGAAATAGTTTTTCACTTCATATTTCCGTTGTTCCACTTTCTGTACTTTGAAGCTGAATGTACCATCTTCATTGCGGGTAACGGCAACACCCTCCACCTCTTCGTTCAACGGCAATACCCAACGACGCATATCAAAATAACGATGATTCTCGAAAGTAAATTCCAAGCGACGTTCGTTCTGAATCAGCTTTCTGAACGAGTCTTTACTTTGAGCCATTTCATCCAGATAAAGATCAAAGTTGATACCCCCGGCTTGCGAACGGATTGTTTTCAATATTTCGTATGCAGAATACAGGCATCCTTCGACTTTCACCGTCGGGTTGCCCCAAGCCTCATTGGCAGCTTCGGCAAAGTTAAGAAGAACTTCCGATTTTCGTAACAAAGGATTGTAATGAACCGAGTTTAAGGTCTGAATCGGATTCAGCATAGCCGATTTCTTGGAAACGAATTTAGCCAAATAATAACCCGTACGTGTAGCATTCTCACTAAACGAAGGAGAATCTTTTCCACCCTCGGACATATCCAACGGCTGGCCGGAATCGCCAAATGTAGCACTATGATAGTAGACATTCAGCGCAAAGCGATTATCCAGTACGGCATAAAGCTGCGTCAGATCGAAATCAGGATCAGACAGATCGACACCGGAACGGACATCGGTTGCCGGATAACCATTCTTCGCATAAAAAGCCTTTACCAGATTATGAGAAGGAGTGGCACGGGCACTTCCGTAGTAGAACGGCGGGAAATGGAAACCTTCCAACAGGTTATTATTAAAATATCTGCGGAAAGCATAATCGGAACTTTCCGTCTGAACATCGGCAATGGAGGAAGCCGTAACAGGAACATAAGTTCCGAAACCTTCCATGCCCAGAATCTTATTGATCTCTTTGGCTACCGCTTCCCATTTTGCCTGGTAAACCGTAGGGTTCAGTATTTCGAATTGTCCCATGCCAGTGATCTTCGTCACATCATCATCCTGCATGGCAGGGCTTGCGCTATATAAAAGCGCACGACTTTTCAGAACAGCTGCCGCCGCTTTCGTGGCACGACCGATTTGTGTATTACCAAACTCCAAGTCATCTCCCTGATACACGTTCGGCAATAACTCGATGGCATTATTCAAATCGTTGACGATAAAATCGACTGTTGCCTGATAAGTAGGACGAAGAAATTCACCGTTCTGCGCGGCCTCATCCTGCGAAATAAAATGATCTGCCAACGGAATACCCAACGCTTTTCCATTCTTCGCCTTTCCGCCGTACATCTTCAATAGCTCAAAATGCCACCATGCACGCAGGAAATACGATTCACCTTCCAGACGCAGCTTGATTTGCTTGTCCACTTCCGGGTCGGTGCGGTTGTACTGCACTTGGTCGGTTAAGCCGTTTTCGAGGAAAGAGTTTACATAGTTCAGCATGTTATACGCATTGCTCCAGTTTCCGATCGGGTTGTTAAACGCTGTCATCCCACCCATATTTAATTTATAGACAGAAGAGCTGCGCAGATTAGTCACTGCATTATCGGTAGCACAATCCAGAAAGTTATCTTCAAAACAATCCGGGCGGTTGGCTATGCCATTATAAGCTTTATATAGTACGCCTTGAGCAAGTTCCGGCACTCTCCAGGTATCAGAGTCTCCGATCTGCCACGTCACCTTTGTATCCAATGTGTCGTCACAAGCACAAAAGAGAAACAGACCTGCTAAAACGCAACTTCCTAATATATGTTTCATATTGCCATCTATTAATTGTTCAAAATTAAAATACAAAAGAGACTCCGCCTGTAAAAGTACGTGTCACCGGATAGTTTGTCACACCGGCATTCAGCAATTCAGGATCCAAATCTTTCACGGAAGAAAGCACAAACAAGTTTGCACCACGAGCGAAAACCTTCATCTTCTTCACTACCGACCTTGGGGAGAACTGATTGAACGTGTAGCTCAATTCAACATTCTTCATACGGAAGAAGCTTGTATTCTTCAACCAGAAAGAAGAATTGCGGAAGTTGTTCTCACCGGCAGTGGTTGTCAGGCGCGGATAACTTCCGGTCGGATTGTTTGCCGGATGATAACGGTCTAATGCCAGTTTGGAGTATTTACCTTCTCCATTGTTCCAGTAATAAGCATTTGTTGCCCAAGTGTGAACGCCCAGTTCGGAATATCCCTGAAGATACAATCCCCAGCCTTTGTAGCTTACATTGAAATCGATGCCCAACGTAGTACGTGGGAATGAGTTTCCGAGTTCCTTTACGTCACGACCGTCAATGATCTTATCACCGTTCAGGTCTTTGTAGGCGATGTCGCCTTCCTGATAATCGGCAAACGTCTGGGTTGCATGTCCGTTGATGACTACATCTTTGCCAAATAATCCTTCGGCAACCAGTCCCATCATAGCATCGGTAGAACGCCCCACTGTGTAGCGGTATTCTTCACCATGTTTCACCTGGTTCCATTTCAATACTTTATTCTTTGACCATACAAAATTGGCTCCTACCGAATAAGCCCAGTCGTTGATACGGTCGCTCCAAGTGAACATTCCTTCTATACCGTGATTCAAGACAGAGCCCATGTTGTCCTGGTAGGTAAAGTTACCAGTATAATCCCCGTAAGAGGCATCAACAGAACCAATGATGTCCGTATGTTTCTCACGGAAATAGTTTATTTCGGTATATAAGCGGTTATTCAGGAACAGGCCTTCCACACCAATGTTCCATTCTGCTGCCTTTTCCCATTTCAGGTTCGGATTGCCCGCACGGACAAAAGTGGAATAGTAAGCCGTAGCGCCATTGTTCGTTGTTCCGAACCGGAAGCTGCCGTCTTGCGACCAGGCACGTTCATACAATAAATGTTCCGTGCTTCTGTCATAGCCCAATATACCGGCGCTGGTTTTCAGTTTCAGGAAGTTCACGTATTCATTGTCTTTCAGGAAATCTTCATTGCTTAGAATCCAGGCTAGGCCGCCTGCTGCCGAGAAGAAGTATTTATCTCCCGATTTGAAACGGTTGCTTCCCATCAATGCCATGTCGGCTTCCACAGCATAGCGGTGGTCATACATATAGTTCAGACGCAATGCGTAGTTTGCATTGATGATGTCTTGGGTCACTCCCTGATTCGTTGTTTTCGAGTACATGTAAGTCAGCCATGCCGATACATCATGCTTTTGGTTGAATGTATTCTCGTATGCGGCAAAGGCATTCCAACCCAATGTCTGCTGCAAGGTAGTCGACTTCCGGCTTTGTGAAGTGGCTACATCTGTTTTCTTCATCTGGGTGTACATAATTTGTTCCTCACCGGCAAAGTCACGATATGTCTTGATGGCATACGTCGGATAGACTTTGCTCAAAGAGAGTTGCAGGTAATCATAGTTGTCGAAAGAAAGGAAAGCACCGGCTTTCAATCCTTTTGTCAGCATATCAAGATCAAATTTCAAACCGATATTGGTCTGGCTGCGTGTATAACGCTCATCCGTATATCCTCCGTACATCGTTTCCGCGTATGCATTCATCGGACGCAACAGACTTGCGCCAAACAAGGGAATCCCGTCCGAGCTGGCTAGTCCGGTTTCTTCCGGTGACATAGTCAGCGGGTATTCATTCGGACGATGCGTAGACAGGGCCGTAAATACCTGACCACAGTCCAATTGCCCCCATTTACGCATTTCCATACGTCCGGCAACGTCTGCGGATATAGTCAGGAAATCCGTTACATTGAAGTCGAGGTTTCCGCGAAGAGTCAGGCGGTGCAATTGCGGAGTATAGGTGACGTCTTCAAATCCGCTACCTCCTACATATCCGGCAATCAGGGCATAACGCACTCTGTCGGTACCACCCGTCATATCGAACGATACTTTCCGATAATTGGCATTTTTGTTCAACAACTGATCGTACAGATCGACGTTCGGATACAATAGGTCATTGACTCCTTTGGAGTTTTTATATCCTTCCAGTTGTTTCTGATTATAGTAAGGAGTCAGTCCGTCGTTTGCACGCGCTTCATTATACAGATTAGCATACTGATAAGAATTCAGGAAATCAGGAGTACGCGTCATCTGTACCACACCTGCTTCGGCGGTTGCGTTATAAATGCGGCGGTTGGCCTTTCCTCTGCGGGTAGTCACCCAAAGTACGCCATTCGCAGCACGTGCCCCATAAAGAATCTTAGCAGTGGCATCTTTCAGCAACTCGATACGTTCGATTTCTTCAGGAATCAAATCCGCTGCCGGACGTTCCACACCATCGATGATAACAATAGCTGTATTCTCCGACATGCCATGCTGGCCACGGATAAATAAATCAGGAGTATTATTACCCAATCCGCTGACTGTGGAGCGAACTTGCAGACCTAACATTTTACCTTGCAGCATATTAGTCAGCGTCAAATCAGGGAAGGTTCCAAACTGTCCGTTCTCCAGTACGCTCGTTGCGCCTACTTCATTCCCTTTATATGTCTTGCCACCATCGGCTCTATTCACCAGCGATTCTTCGGTCAGGAACAGAGGCTCTTTCTTCAGGACAATCTTTTCAGGAACGATATTGCTGCCTGTCAGCTTATACACTTTATCTTCATATCCCAAAGCCTCCACCATGACGGTTGCGTCATTCTCGACCTTCGTCTGAAAACGTCCCTTTGCATCTGTATATAGAACGACTGCGCCTTCTCCACAAATGATAGAAACATTCTTCAACGGGCTACCTTTCTCGTCGGTAACAATAGAAACTACTTCCACCAAAGGCTTCTTCGCCGACTTTCTCTTTGATTTATTTTGTGCGAAAGTCAGGCTAGAGCCAACGATAAGGACAAATATGAGCCCTATCAGTCTTATATATCTAATCTTGTTTCTCATATACTTTTCTTTATTTTAGGTATCACCATCCGGGGTTCTGTTGAAGATTATCCAAAGCCGCCACTTCATCCATCGGTAGCGGATACCAATAATTACGCTTGTTAAACGTCCGCACGGCTGTCCTCACCGGAACATACTCGTAAGTAAAGTCGGTCAACTTATAAGTGCAGGCTTTTTCCACTTTCAACTGGTCGGCCGTATAAGAATGATTGATCGGGGTTGCTTTGACACCCATGATCGGATATTCACCCTTAAACAGGTCTTCAGCAATCATCCAACGGCGGATATCATACCAGCGGTGTCCTTCGAACATCAATTCCACACCACGTTCCCGACGATAAGCTTCTCTAAAATCCACTCCATCCGGTAGTTCGCCGATTCCGGCTCTTACACGGATTTTATTCAAAGCCTGACGGGCCGACATCGTACAACCCGTAACGACTGCATCCGGATCACCTGTCGCTTCGTATGAAGCCTCTGCCATATCCAGATAAACTTGTGAAACACGAATGTACACAGCCACCAAACGATATAATTGGAAACCAGCTTCGCCAAACAAAGGTACACTTGCTTCCGGCCAGATGAACTTCTTACACATATATCCGGTCTGTTGAGAGCCTCTCGTAAACTGATTGGTAGAAATGAAGTTCTCGGAGTAACCGCCCGAATAAGTAGTCAGATAATAAGGAACACCCTGTAAATTCTTTCCCCATTGCTCACCGGGCACGAGGATATTATTAGTGAAGCGAGGGTCTCTATCCGAGTAAGGATTGGTAGTCTTTACCGCATCATAGCCGGAACGCGGATCAGTGATCGGATAGTAGTTGCCGTCAGCTCCCTTACGTTCGTACATATCTACCGCATTTTGTGTCGGAGCATTATAAGGAGTACCTTCGGCACCGGTTTTATTATCGTATGGTTGTGTCAGCCATTGCGCTCTGACGAAAGCAGACCAGTTGCCATGATGCCAACGCAGGAACCATAAGTATTCCGGCTGTGCGAATTGATTGGAATTAGGCATTAATTGAATACTACGATATTCGTCGTGATTCATCAAGCGATAATATTCGTGGCTTTCAATAGCGTTGATTGCCTTTTGCGCACTACGGGCAGCTTCGGCAGCCATCTCTTTTCCATATCCTTTGTTTTCAATAGAATTCAAGTCGTTCTGCATCAAAGGGCTGGCAGCATAAAGCTGTGTCATCGCTTTTAATGCCATGGCGCTTACTCTGTCAGGCCGTCCATGTTCCTCGTCAGGCCAGCTTATAGGTAAATATTCAATGGCTTTATCCAAGTCAGTCTGCATCCAAGCATTGGATTCCTGATAAGTTTTACGGGGAAAGTCAAAGTCATCCGATGCTCCCCAAAGCTGGTCAAAGATGGGCATTCCGCCATATCGTTTGATAATCTCAAAATAGAAGTAGGCACGCAGGAAATGAGCCTGTCCCAACAGTTTTTTCCTTTGGTCGTCTGTGATGGATTTCACTTGATCTACTCCGCTAATTACACGGTTCACGATACGAAGTCCGGTATAAGCACGAGAAATAGCACTTTTGAAATTCTTCCCATCACTTTTACTTCCTATTTCGAAACGTGTACCGGCATTCTCCAGCCAGTTACCTGCATTGACAAACTTCGACGGATCATTATCGCGAACAGATGCATATTCGTCCGATAAATTACCTACTGTTACGTATGCATTCGAATAAGAGTTGATACCATGTGTAAAGATTAATATATCATCATTTTGAAAGATGCGGTCCATGAACCCTAACAAACTGCTATAATCTTTATAAACATCATCTTCGGAAAGTCCGTCATCGGGAGAGCGGTCCAGATAGTCCTCACAGCTTCCTATAAACAGCCCCAATAGAATGATCCATATCCAATTCAACTTATGTCTTCTCATATCAGTAAATTTAAAGTGTCTCATAATCCTAATCTAAAACCAATGTTATAACGTCTCACCATCGGATAAACATTCTGTCCCGAATGTTCGGGGTCACGGCGGGAATCACCTTTCGAGAACGTCAGCAGATTGCTGCCGTTGACATATACTTGCAGTTTTGTCAGACGTAAAGGCTGCAACCAACGTTTCGGAATCTGATAATTCACTTCCAGGTTCTTCAAACGAAGATAAGCATGGTTGGTATATGTGTATGTACTGGCCACCGAATTATAACTTCTCTGAACATGAATACTGGGGCGAACCGGACCGCTTTGAATCGGAGCATCGGCTGTCCATGTATTCAATGTATTCGGTTGAGCCTTGATATTACCTTCCGGGAAATCCCATAAGTAAGATGGTATTGCTTCTTTATAAACATCCATAGCACTGTACCACAACATATTGAATCCGATTCCTTTGTAAGAACCTCCCAATGTAAATCCGAGGGTAGTGGTCGGATAGTTCAGGTTTTTCATCGGAACCATATCCTTAGCATCAATCATACCGTCTCCATTATAATCGATGTAGTACAAGTCTCCCGGAATCAATGTGTTGTGTGCACCATTGGCAATAGTGGACTGTGCCGAGTTATAAATATCATCCAACGACTGGAAGTTTCCCGTTGCCAGATATTTATTCACGTATCCGATTGATTTTCCGGCTTGTTTCAGATATTCGCTCTGATTTTTCGGATCATCAATAAAGACAATACGATTCTCACTGGTTGCAAAATTAAACTTCGCGTAATAATTAAACTTTCCGATACGGTCGTTCCAAGCAATATCCAGTTCAAGACCGTGATTTTTAGTCTTACCCAGATTTACCTGCGGGAAAGCAATACCACTATCAGCCCATGACGGAATCGTATTACGTGTCATCAGAATGTTATTACGCTTTTCGTCGAACAAATCCACAGTAAAGTTTAGTTTACCCCACAAACCTATTTCGATACCGATATTCTGCTTGATAGATTCTTCCCAAGTAGCGTCGGGGTCGGCCAGTTTTCCTTCTTTGTACAAAGGTCCCCAGTTACTGGTCTGATATTTACCAAACTGTGCATTGGCAGATAGTTGCTCAAACTTCTGAATATAGTTAAAACGTGTAGCACCTTTATCATTACCAACTACTCCATACGAATAACGCACTTTCAGGTTGGTCAGTACACCTTTGGTCAATTTCTTCACCCATGGTTCTTCACTGATACGCCAACCGATAGAAGCGGACGGGAAGAAACCGAAACGGCGTCCCGGAGCAAATTTTTCCGAACCAGTGTAGGCACCGTTAAATTCAGCAAGATAACGCTCTTTGAAGTTGTAAGTGACACGGCCTACCCAGTCTTCTTCGTAAGCCGGGAAGTTCATCACACCCGAATTAGCAGTATTGGTCGATTCGTTCATCTTACGGTTAAACACAAATAAGGCACTTACATCGTGATCGCCAAATTGACGACTATAATTCAATGCTAATTCGTAATAAAGTTTACGTCCGTAAGCCTTGAATCCGTCATAAACACCACCAACAGGTAAATCTCCGGGAGCATTTTCATCCGGATAGCGTTTCTCGGTATAATTATAAGTAATTGTTCCGTCAGCATTATAAATAGGATTCGTGTAATCATACACACGATTAATACGAATATGCGTACGCTGGGCAACCAAATCGTCTTTACCCAAAACCTTACCCGGCATCAACTGGGTGGTCCATGATGAAGAAGTAGTATAAGACAACGATGCTTTCAATGATAGCCCCTTTGTAATAAAGTCTAGTTTCTGATTCAAGATTACATCGTAGAAACCTTGATGCTGTTTGATATTACGACTACCTCCTTCGTTCATCAGACAGGCTATATTCTGATCGGAACTTAACCCGTCCCCCCATATTCCATTGCTATATTTAATCGGAAATTCATTACTTGGAGCCGTGAAAAACGTTTTAAAAAAGCGCTCATCCGGAGAATCAACATTCTCATAATAAGACGGTTGGTTCTGATACCCCATCTTACCGGCCACATTGAACGACAGTTTGGTGGTACTTGTTATATTGAAGTCGAAATTACTACGCCAGTTATAACGACGGTAGGAGAAAGAAGGATCGAAATCCTCTTGTTTGGTAGTATTAAAAATATCTCCGTCATGCAAATAACCCAAAGATACGAAATAACTCATTTTCTTCGTACCACCACGTACATTAAGATTATAAGCCTGTTCATAACCTACATTCTTTACCAGTTCTTTCCACCAGTCCACTTCGGGAAAGACATCGTTATACGGACCATAATTTCCGGTAGCATACGCATTTTCCCATGCGGTAATGGTAGATTCGGGAACCATTGCTCCCCAGTTACCATCATTAGCCTGTGCCCTGTTATACTGTTTCATAGAGGTCACATAGTCAGACCATTCAGGAGCAGCAGAAGGTTGTTTAAAACCGAAGTTAGCTGTGAATGAGATTTCCGGTTTCTGTTCGAGTCCGCGTTTGGTTGTCAACAAGATAACGCCGTTCGCACCTTTCACACCGTAAACCGCAGTTGCCGAAGCGTCTTTCAGTACAGAAATAGATTCGATTTCGTTCACATCGACATCGTTGAAGTCACGTTCGATACCATCCACTAATACCAGTGGCTCCGCTTCTCCCCAGGTAGACTTACCACGAATCAATAAAGAAGCCTTATCGGCTCCCGGCTTTGAAGTGGAATTGATGGCAACCACACCCGGCATCTGACCTTGCAAGGCTTCGGAAACGGAGTTCACGCTACCTATCTTTAATAAATCATCTCCTTTTGCAGTAGCAATGGAACCGACACTGGATACCTTTTTCTGTACACCGTATCCAACCACTACCACTTCTTCCAGTGTCTCCGTATCTTCTCCTAAAGAGATTACTCCTAAAGTCGTTTTATTCTTTAAATCCAGTTCCAGAGTTTTATAACCCACATAAGAAATGACAAGTATGTCTCCTTTCGATGCCTTCACAGTAAAATTACCGTCAAAATCAGTAATCGTACCGCTTCCCGTACCTTTCACGCGAACACTGACTCCAATCATCGGTTCACCGGATACTGCATCCTTCACTTGTCCCTTCCAATAGATTTGTTGTGCCTGCACGTCCAGCGCACAAAGCAAAAAGCAACAAAGACAGAAGAAAGAAAAATAAAGTCTGTTCCTTTTCATAAACATTATTTTTAACTGTTAACAAATTCTTTATCTCATAGCACAAATTAAGCGGGAAAATCTTCAAATGAAAGGGAAGAATCTCCTTAAAACCCGTACAAATGTGCAAAATAGATTTCTCTACTACATTTCTGAACAAATCACTTCCACATTGGCTTTATGACATGCTCTTTGTCTACGGTGATGTTGTATACGCCGTCATTTCCTTTCTTCAGGATGAGCGGAACAATACGTGTTTTACGAGGGGACACGGTGGAATCTGAACGATGAACGTGGTAAACATAGTAATATTTTCCATCCAGACCTTTAAATACATCTCCATGTCCTGATCCGTTTTCTCCTACGAGACTGCGATGAATGATCGGACTGTTCGGATGCTTTTTCCACGGACCGAAAGGGGAAGAAGCAGTGGCATAACCTACCGAATAGTCGATATTCATAAAATGATTGGCAGAATAGAAGAGGTAATATACCCCGTCCCACTTCATAACAGTCGGTCCTTCCATCACCGGTGCAGACTTATAGTTCGGAGTCTTTTCCCAAGGCTCCGTACAGTCCATACATTGTTTCAATGTTTCCGGTTTGATACTTCCCTTCTTTATGTCAAACTCGGCTACCCAAAGATAATTGCCTTTATTAAAGCGGACATGATACAGGTAGTATTTTCCATCATCATCCTTAAATAGGAAAGAGTCTATATTCTTAGCGGAAGCGTCTATCGGTTTGACTTCCTTCTGCCGGAAAGGTCCGAATACCGATTTTGAGGAAGCAATTACTGTTTGCTCATTAGCAGTATAAGTGAAATAATAAGTTCTTTTATCCTTAAAGTATTGAGGTGCCCAGAAGCCTTTTTCACCATACGTTCGATCTCCTTTCCGCAGAATCAGTTGTAGAGAAGTGCCATCAGGCACCGTCCAATGCTCCAGATCGGTCGATTCGAGGATAGCAAAGCCCTGCGGTTCCTGATTGCGTGTGCCGGTGAGGTAATACTTGCCGTTTTCCACATAAATTGTAGGATCGGCATAAGTGATCTCCTTCTCATTAACCGAATCAGCCCGTACCCCAGTGACAGACAAACCAATGATTCCTAATGCGAGAATAAGTCTTTTTGTCATTTTATATTTTTTCATACCTATTTTATTCTATATCTGATCTTTATCTCATCTACAAAATTTCAATCTAACATCCAAACCAAACCGGGTTTCTCCCCTGCGAGATTCCATATTGCTTCATCCCAAGAAAGAGCCTTGGCAGCATCTATCGGGGTACTCATCGTAGAAAGACCATTGTAACGGTCGGCACCAAATGTTTGTGCTCCGTAATCGGGTATTTCTTCGTCTACGATAGCGGGCGTATTGGCAGAGAAACGACATTCCATATTTGGATTCGCATAGCAATTATTAGCCTCATTCTTGTTAAAGCGTCCGCAAATTCTTCCCGACTTGGGTGCACCGTTAGAGAATAATTTCTGGTTCCAAGCCACACAATGTGTTACGGTGATTCCTGTCGCCTTGTTAGCAAATCCCATAATACCGCCTACCTGGTTTTGAGCGGAAACCTCGCAATCGGAATAACAATAAGAGATCACAGCTGTCGGACTAGGATCTACAAATCCGGCAATACCACCCGCAGGATTCGCCACTTTCATCGGGAAAGCTTGTGCGAGACCTGAAGAATAACACTGCGTAACGATAGAATATAACATACGTCCAACGATGCCTCCTACACATGATTCAGTCACAATATCCCCAGTGGAAGAGCATTGAGAGATCGTTGCTCCGCCTCTCGTTTCCCCACAAATACCGCCGGCGCACCATACGGCAGTAATATCCGTTGCCGATGTACACTGATGAATTTTACTATCTGCACCATGAAGTCTTGCACAGATACCACCAGCCTGACCGTTATCCCAGGCAGCCGCTCCCGTTCCCGAAGTTAAAGAAATCGTACCGGATACCCGAACATTCTCCACGATACCCGGAGAAGTAGCAGCTCCCACCTGTCCGGCAAGGATGCCTGCCATCTTTGTATTGGCTGTAATCTGCGCATTTTCAAAGTTTATATTGGAACACTTACCAACCAACAATCCAAAGAATCCCTGATTAACAGAAGAGGAAGTATTTACTTTCAGATTACGAATCGTATGGCCGCCTCCATCCAATACAAGTTGTTTGGAAACCGAGGTCTCTATCGGTTGCCAGTCTACACCTTGCAAATCAATATCATTCTCTATCTTGGCATAGATCGTCTTACCATCTTTGAGTTTCTCTCCGAGAGTTATCAAGTCGCTCGTTGTCGCCACGGTATAAGGGTTGTCGATTTCTCCCTGTTTCTGTTGCAGGAAGAAAGTCATTGTACTTTTCTCTTGATTGACTGCAAGATCGTCGGAAACCAGTTTCAAACCGAGAACGTATTTCTTTGATCCGTCAAGCGTACCTAAATCATGGAAGCGCAAATTTACCATACGCAGGACATCGTCCCCCTTAAAATTAAAATTACTTCCATCCAGATCATAATATTCCACAGGTAAGAGGTGATATTCTTCACCAAACTCTTTGGCATCGACAACAGCCAATTCCGCCTTTGCTTCTTTTTCGCAATGGCTTTTCTCCACCATAATGTTATATTGGTATTCCGGCTCATCCAGATATAAATCATATTTGCCTGTCTGATAAAGCGACAAGGTAATATTGGAATAGGTAACTTCAGCCTTTTCCGGCTGTGTCAGATCCATGACTTCACCACATGCTATCAACGAAAACGCCATTAATGACGCTACAACAGGAATGTATCTTTTCATAATATCTTTCTTTTAATTATTAAAAACAGGGATTACCATACCGACGTTATCTCCTGACAACCAAACTTTATCTCCGTCTATACGAACTACCTCCATCTCCATCCCTTCTTTGAGGAAAGAAACTCCTTGGAATGAGAGTTCAGCCTTTATCTTTTGACCGACAGCCGTGGGCTTCCCGTCAAACTTCACATGAATGTATTTGCTTTGATCCGAATTTTGCAGGCGATAAGTCAACCGTTTAGGATTAATTGCAGCCTGAAGTTGTTCCTGCTCTGTAAAAGTACAAATTCCATCCAAACTATAAAACCCAACTTCGGTATATCCTGTTATATTCTTCTTATCAACCCCGTTTTCGGCATATTCCGTCTCCGCACAAGAGGTGAAAGCCAACAAACATACCAACACTACATATATTACTTTCATAAGCGAATAAATTTAAGATAATTACTTTCTAACAGTTGTCGACAATATTTCTACTGACCCATCCTTATAAGTCACTTCGGCGGTAAGTATTTGTCCGTTCAGGTTCTTATTCACTATATTGATTTCCTGTCCATCCAGCTTTACTTTATAAGATGAGACATCAGCCGGCAAATTTAATAGTTGTACTAACATATATTCATCCACTTGTTGATATTTCAACAAAGGAAACTTTCCTGTTACAGACTTGGTCTTAACATCATCCTTCCACAACACGGCATCATCCGATTTCAGCAATGCTACATGGTAGGCAGTTCCGGGAACAAGATTTTCAACCAATGTATAGTCATTCTCCGAATCAAGCGACCGACGTACTACCTCTGTTCCATTTTCATCTGTTACTGACAATATACCTGTTTTATCGGCTCCATTCCCCCAACGAATGAACAATTCCCGTTGCCCTCCGACAAGGCTGGAAACTGCCAATCCATCCCGGGCAGCGATGAAATCGGGATACAGCAATGGATTGGGATTGTAGAATCCGTCTGCATCCAGTCCTAAATAACGGGAAAAATAAATTCCTCCAAGTTCCCACATTTCAGTCTTCGCATCGTAAACAGCTCTCGCTCCACCGGGAACCACACTAAAACGTCCGGTAATGGCATACGTATCATATTTCTTGAACACCTCATAAAAAGTTTTATACCAATTCTTCGGATACCAGGAATAACTCTCAAAAAGGCTCTTGAACTCGGTTGCACTGACCGGTGTACCGGCGTTAGCTTTTTCGGCTATCAGATTAAGATATTCGTAAATTTTCATCCCGGCCGTATAACCATGCTTGGTTCCCCATTCTCCCAGTGCGTCGGCTACATGAGGATTTAAAGCACGTACCATAGAGAATTCCGTGCAAATCAGTTTCTTTGTTACACCATATTTATCGCGGATAATACGGAAATCATCTTCCGCCTGGTTGATTTTCAATGCGTGAACGTGCAAGTCGAGCCCTACAACATTAGGATTGTTATTAACCACAGAGACTACTGCAGGTACCGTTTCGCTCTTCGGCAACTCGGAAACACGGTTCAATGCTCCGGCATAAATATCAAATGTCCAGCCATTAGCCTGTTTCCAGGTAGTCAGCCGATTGGCAAACTCATTCAGAAATGCCCGATAATCTTCACCATCCGCATGACAGAGATCGGTATCCAATGCATTCTCCCATTCCGGCTCGTTACCCATGACAAGTATTTCAATATTCTTCGCCATATCATAGGTTTTCAGTAATATTTCCGTTGCCTGAAATATGTACTCCATCTCCTTAGTTCCTACTTTGGGAACCGTATCGGTATATAATTCAAAAGGTATTTTCAGACTCAAGATGAATTTCACACGGTCGCCCAACGCTTTCTTGGCCTGAATAAATTTCAATGTAGGAATATGTGTCCTGATGGCATTTTCTTTCACACCAACAATCTTCCCGTTTTCATTCTGAAGAAACAGATTGGGGATATTGACAAATCCTCTCACCCAACTCACTTTCGACTGTTTCAACATCTCTATTTCCGTAATCGGGTAATCTATATTTTCATTATAGTTCGCCCCCAAATCCTGCGCCTTTGTTCCCATCGAACATAAGAACAGCAATACAAACATTAAAAAAGCTTTCATTTTCATATACATACTTCAAGGTTAATTGTCCGACATCGAACAGAACAAAGGTAAAGAAATAAATCCCGGTAGAATAGAACGATTGTTTTATCAACGGGATTTATGTTCAGAATAAACATTTGACCTTATTTTAATGGTTCTTCTTCTACTTCACTGTGATAATAACCGTCCACTTCAGCAAAGAAATTCTGCTTCAGGGAGTCCAGAAGTTCGAGCTGTTGTGCCGCCATATTCTGGTATTGAGTTCGGTCGGCTTTTACATTGAATAAACCGTATTCACCCAAGTTACCCAATTCATTTCCGGTCAGGTTGCGTTCGGAACCTTTATAAGGAGGCATCATAATCCAGTCGCCCGAACGATAAGCCATACGTCCTTGCGCTTCCAACACTACATCCTTGCGGGCAGTCTGCTCTTTTCCGAAGAAAGCATCCAGATAGTTCCGACTATCCAAACCTTCCGGCAAATCGGCATGTATCATCGACCCCAGAGAAGCAAGAATATCTACCTGGCAAACCAGTGCATCGGACACAACCGGCTGAATCTTTCCTTTCCAATAAACAAACAAAGGAATATGCGTACCACCGTCGAACAAACTATATTTACCTCCGCGCAGACCTCCTGCAGGAAGGTGATCGCCTGCCAATTCGGGAGCTCCGTCTTTGTAACCGTCATTCAGAACCGGCCCGTTATCACTGGAGAAGATAATCAGTGTCTTTTCCAACAATCCTTCTTTCTTCAAGTGGGCAAGCAGTTCGCCGACACACCAGTCTGCCTCAACGATGGCATCGCCACGAGGCCCCATCGTTGTTTTGCCCACAAATCGCTGGTGGGGAGCACGAGGTACGTGAGGTTCGTGCAAGCCATAATACAGGAAGAAAGGAGCATTTTTGTGTTCAGTCACAAAGTTCTTTACCTTATCTACAAAATAGTCGGCCATATCCTCGTCTTTCCAACGGGCTTTCTGACCGCCTTTCATATATCCGATACGGGGAATTCCGTTTACTATAGAGTTATTGTGTCCGTGTGCCCACTGCATTTTCAGCATCTCCGGATGAGAAATGGCAGTCGGTTCGCCTTCAAAATTATGCTCGTAACTCACTTCGATGGGATCGGCCGGATCGAGTCCTACTACATCGCCGTTTTCCACGTAAACCGTCGGGACACGGTCGTTGGTTGCTGCAATCAGGCAAGAGTAGTCGAAACCAATTTCTTTGGCACCCGGTTTGACGGTTTCGTTCCAGTTGACATTGCCGTCTCCCATCCCCAAATGCCACTTTCCGATAGCTCCGGTCACATACCCGCACTGCTGCATCATCTTCGGCAAGGTAAACTGATTTTCATTAATGATAAGAGGGGCATCTCCCGGCAGGATTTTTGCATCCTTATTTTTCCACGGATACATTCCGGTCATCAAAGCATAACGGCTGGGAGTGGAAGTTGCCGAAGTGGCATATCCGTTCGTGAAACAAACTCCGCCATGAGCCAGACTGTCGATATTCGGAGTATGAATCGTAGTAGAGCCATAAGCGCTGACATCGCCAAAGCCCAAATCATCGGCAAGAATCACAATCACATTCGGCTTTTCTTCTACGTGCTGTGAGATACAACCTACTAAAGACAACGTAGGAACTAGATAGATTATCTTTTTCATAATATTATGTAGTTAATAACAGTGCAAATTTAGCTAGTGCTAATTTATTTGTGTAGAACAAATGTTTAATAATTGGGAGTAATGTTCAACCTATAACTTTTCCTGAGAACAGTAGTTTAGTACTAACTTTCGTAATGAAGGTGGAAAACCCAATTCGCACAAAATTAAAGGAATCGGTGCAGATTTTATGCCGAAGACTTATTTGTAGGCAAAATTATTCAGTTACAGAATGATGAAGCCATTCGCCGCGAATTAGCGAGGTTGGAAGACTTGCAGATTAATACTTCCTCAGAAGTTGCCGTATATACTGCCACAAAACTTGTGAAGCGCGTCCCGAAAATGAGAATATGCTTTTTTGTTTCATCTCGAATTTACATTAAACTTTAAGTTGTTATACTATTGGAATGGAAAAAAGTGCAGATTGAAGCAAAGTTACTTAAATAACTGGAAAAAGTCTGTAAGCATATGCGCCATCTCTTCCCGCTGGTTGTATCATACAACCGTTTTGTGGAACTTGAAAAAGAAGTGGCTGTCCCTTTGGCGCTATTCATCAAGAAAGTGTTGCTGGGAAAATGCACAGGCATCAGTTTCGTGGACAGCACTCCTCTGAGGGTATGCAGGAATCAAAGGATACATGTCCATAAAGTATTCAAGGGTATAGCCCAAAGGGGTAAGTGTTCCATGGGATGGTTCTTCGGTTTCAAACTGCATCTAATTTGTAATGAAAAAGGCGAACTGCTAAACTTCATGATAACTCCGGGTGATGTGGATGACAGGAAACCGTTGGAATACAAGGCATTTATCGATTTTATCTATGGTAAGCTGGTTGCGGACAAAGGATATATCAGCAAGAATCTTTTCCAACGCTTGTTTGTCGATGGCATACAACTTATCACTAAACTGAAAAGCAATATGAAAGGCGCTTTGATGAGCGTGTCGGACAGACTGCTTCTTCGGAAACGGGCTATTATAGAGACGGTAAACGATGAATTGAAAAACATCGCACAGGTGGAGCATTCCAGGCATAGGAGTTTTGACAATTTCATCGTCAACATTCTGGGGGCTATTGCTGCGTACTGCATGTTTCCCCAAAAAACGTGTATCAATGTGCAACGTACATTAGATACACAGCTTGCTTTGTTTTGATTTCGTCGAACTCACGTTATTTTATTATTGCTGTCCGATAAAACTTAGTAAAGATATGAAAGTATGGCTCCACTGCTGATATAATGCGGTTAAGCCTACTTTTTCAGAAATCCAAGCCCCCTCATTCGAACAATGACGGCATAGGAGGATCTTTGGCAGGCTGTTCAAGCAGCATCTGTCAGTCCCTTTCGGGCTGGTTCAGTAAGCTGTATAAGTCAACATAATACATCAATGTCAGTCTCACCATTGTTGTAAGCCCCGAAAAACTCCAGTTCCTACTCAGCCGACTTTGTATAACCATCAGAAGAAGGTTTGCGATAAGCGTTACCCAAATCTGGATTTTGATGGCATTCCTGCTCTCTCCATAGAAATATCGTAGGGGGAAGTTCTGTTTGATTTGTTTGAAGAGCAGTTCTATTTCCCAGCGTTGACGGTATATGTTGACGATAACTTCCGGACGTCGGGCATTGGCATCGGAAAGTGTACTGCGTGTCGGCATCATCGAGACACCAAGGTGCGCCAGTTTCCGGGCTTCAGACAGCATGGACACGGATATCTCACGCAGTGAGTCGTGACGCATTATCACAGCATAAAGCATTGTCATCAAATGTGTCCAGGCATCAAAGCGCTTAATGTAACGTTCTCCGCCGTTTTTACGGCTGATTTCAAGAATTTCTGCCTTATCAAGCAATTTTATTACCTGACCATATAACGGCTGTCCGAGAAAATGTGTACTTTTACCCATGGTTATTCATTTTAGTTTAGCGACTTCAAAATAACCACAAAGGGCTGACTCCTGCAATAGGTGCCAGCCCTAATTTGGTCTGCGCTTAAAAAGTTTTATCGGACAGCAATATAAAAGAATAGATTTAATTAGTTGTATGCGAGAAACTATCCAGTCTCTTGCATACAACTAATTTCGTTTATATATAAAATTAATCGTCTGACTATAGTTATTCTTTCGTCTGACTATAGTTAGACGAAAAGTCAACAGTAGTCAGACGAAAGTTCAACTATAGTCAGACGAATAAATTTATTCGATTGAAGAGTTAGTTTTATGCATACGGAAGACTAATTGGTAGCAAACTTGCTATTAATCTTATTTGATAAGATAAGTAGCCACTACCGGATAATGGTCTGATTCCTTATCCGCCCAATAACAAACATTATACGCCTTCACCGTAAAAGCCTCGTTTGGCGCATAAATCAACCAGTCACATGCGTAAGCCGGACTTGGAACGGGTACTGTCCATGGAGCACCATCACTCAAACAATTTACGGTGAAATACTTTTGAAAAGCAGCCATGGTAGCAGAACCACGGCGGGAATTCAAATCTCCCCCCAAGATAACAGGTTTATCCAGGTGCTCCACGCACGCAAGAATTTCATCAACCTGTTTCAGACGGGCAGCATCTTCGTATTTATGGTCCAGATGTGTCGTAGCGAAATAGAATTCCTTACCTTCCTTCACAACTTTCACATAACCGAAAGAACGGACATAATCACCTTCTTTCAGTACACTCAACTTAAAACTCTTTTCCTCGGAAACCGGATATTTGGAAAGAATCACATTTCCGTAATCTCCGCCAGTCGGAATATCGAGCGCATGGGCAAAATAATAATATTTCATTCCCGTCAGTTCCGACAGTTTCTTCGGAGTATCCCAAGGGTTAATCTCCGTGTTTCTTTCTATTTCCTGAAGTGAAACGATATCCGGGTTCTCTTTCTTAATGACTTCGGCAATCTTATCAATTCCTTGTTTACGACCGCTATACGTGTTGTAAGTCATGGCTTTTACTGTGACCTCTTTCGGTTTCGTCACGGGTTTCTGTGCCGTTGAAGGTTGTAACAAACAACACAATAGAAACAATGAAATGCATATTCTAAAATTCATATACAACCAATTAATAAGTGAATGTTATCCTGAAAAACAATCTTTCCTACCTGATACAAAATTAATCCTTTTCTATCTTACGAATCTTATGATTCCAATAATCTGAAATATACAACGCTCCGTCCGGACCGAACTGCAGACCTTCCGGATGGTTGAATTGCGCTTTATCCAACGTGCCGTCAGTCGTACCGGAAAGACCTGTACCTGTGTAATTTGTCAACATGCCGTCAGGGGTAATTTTCGCTATACGATGTTTTTTACGGACTGCTACATAAATATTTCCCTCTTCATCCAAATCCATCTGGCAAGGCTCTTCCAGTTTGGCTTCATTTCCCTGACCTTCTGTAAAACCTTTTGTATCGTACTGCCCTACCCAAATATGGAGATTAGAAAACTCGCCTTTCGACATGTCGTAATCCCCTTTATAAATCACATGTTTATTCTGTGAACTCATATACACGGTAGTTCCTGCCTTGTCAAAAAGAATACAGCGGATTTTCACTTTCGACGCATTTTTACCTGCTGCGTCGGGAAGTTGCACACCGGTTGCCACCATCGTATTCTGCTCCGGGTCATATTTGTAAATCATGGCATTTCCATGAGCTACGGAGAAAACCTCTCCCGTGACAGGATGCACACCTACATTAGTAACTCCATTTTCCAAAGAGGGAGTGACTGACCATATTGCAGACAGATTAGCAGCATCATACTGATGCGTATCATTGCTCCATGGCATTGTTGCAATATGCGCATTGCCCGAAGCGTTGGCATCATTGGACAAGAATAAAGTATTGCCATCCGATGAGAAAGCGATATTCATCATCCTGAATACAGTTCCACCGGTTCCATCTCCGCGTAAGAAAGTAGCGACCTGATTGTTTTTCGCGATACGGATATCACGGTCATCATCTTCCACGATATACAAAGCACCTTCCTTGTCGAAAGCGATAGAACCCGGTTTCCAAAGACCCGCTTCCATGAGGGTCCCCTCTTTCTTCTCCGTTTTTTCGGAAGGAACATAACTGCCGATATAAGTACTTACGATAGGAGACTGAGAATACTCAAACTCCGTTTTATATGTCAGTTCTTGCGCAGCTTCTCCCTGACCGATATACACTTTCACCGGACCGGAGCCGGAACCTCTCTGTACATTGGCAGTAATAATATTCCCCAACGCACCCGTCACTTCGGCGTCCACCCCGTTGACTGTCACGCGGATATTATCCAAATCCGTGCCGAAATGCGTACCGTATAAAGTCAGGCTTGTAGACTTTCCGCCGGCTGTCGGCGTGTACATAGTGATTTTGGGAGTAGCCTCTCCTTCTCCGATTTCAGGCGTCATATCCTGCCGGTTCTCATCCTCGCATGCGACAAAGCCGATTGACGCAAACATCAGAGAATAGATAGAAAACCGTTTCAAATGAAGTATCAATGTTTTCATGTTTCTGTCTTTTTAGGTTAATCGTTTATACTGAACGTAGCTACCACCGGAAAGTGGTCTGATTCTACATAAGCATCATAATACACATCATAGGCTTTCGGAGACATTCCTTCATCCGGAGTGTACAATACGAAATCAATCGCTTTCACCGGAACGGGCGTTCCCGTTGTCAGTCCATAGTTCCCGTTCAGGCAACCGATTTCAAAACGTTCATACAATATCTTCATCGGGCCGGAGTCGGCTAAAGCATTGAAATCACCAGTCAATATCATTGGCTCATCCAAGCCCTTTGTCTTTTCGATAATCGTTGTAGTCTGGTTGATACGGTTAGTTTCGTTGCCCACATGAGACAGGTGCGTCACTCCGAAATAGAAACCCTTTCCATCTTTTTCTGTTTTCACTACTCCCATCGAACGCGGGTGGACATCTTCCACTGTCTCTATTCTCGGCAAATCATAATTCACTTCATCACTTATCGGATATTTCGAGAGAATTAGGTTTCCATATTCACCACCATCCACATCGCGGGTTTTGACAAAGAAAGCATAAGGCATTCCGGTCACTTCTTTCATCAGGGCGATAATATCCGCTTTCCCCACCTTGTTAGTCTTCGTCTCAAACTCCTGCAAACCTGCCAAGTCCGGATTTATCTTTTTAATCACTTGGGCAATCGCTTCCATTCCCTTTTTCCCGGAATAAGCTTTCTGCCCGCTATATATATTGTAAGACATGACTTTTACCAATACCCCGTCCTTTTCGTCCGGCGGGGTCACACCGTCATCATCCGAACTGCAACCGGCAAACAAACCGCCCGCCAACAGTAGCAGTAATAAATAGAATTTATGTTTCATTGTTACCTTCTTTTTTATCGTTTATCTTATATCATTCACAATTACTTCCACTACCCGGCTGTAATTCACATACGATTTGCTTTCTGCTGTCACCGTAGCCGCAACACGTACATACACCCTGTTCTTGTTGGAAACAATCTTATAATGATTCTCTATAAATTCAGTATCACTCATCAGGTCGATGACGTGCGTGCCACTGGCCTTTGTCCCCAGTGAAGAGAGGGTGGCATGGTTTGCATTGTTCACATCCACTCCCGGAGCATAATTCCATATCACGGAAACATCCGTCAGTTGCAATGTCTCGTTCGATGTTTTCGCATCATAGGTCAGTGTCAGCTTATTATCAGCCGATACAGCCACATCAAGGCTGATACGCGAGAACGGGATTGTGTACAAATCAACCTGCGTTTGTCCGTTCACGGTGACATACCCTTCACATACCCCGACAAAAGGACCATCCTTTGCCTGAATACGATAGCTGCCATTGAACACCTTCGTATGCTCGAACGTTCCATCCTGGCGAGCACGGAAATCAACAGAGGCGGTAGCCCCCGTATTCTGCTCGTACAAACTCATCATCACACCGCTACTTCCCGGCACAGGCATAGGAACCGGTTCATTCGTTTCCTTATCATAGATAGTGCCATACACGCCACCGTTCGGTGCATCATAATTATCGATGTCATTTTCGCATGCCGCCACGAAACAGGCGAATAATGCAGTCAATCCTATGTTTACTATTTTATTCATATCGTTTCTTCTTTAAAATTGGATGTATCAATTACCGTAACCCGGATTCTGTACCATCAACGGATTCGTACTCAAGTCCTCGGCACGGAACACCGTATAGTAGTTCTTTTCAAGGAAAAGACGCTTTCTCTTTTCGGGCACACCGGTTTCAAAGGTGTACTTGCCGCTCTTAACATTGTAATACGGACAGAGAGCCGTGCCGCGGAAATTGGTCAAACCACCTTTGCTTACATCGAGATGAGCCAGGCGCCAACGTTTCAAATCCCAGTAACGATGCTTCTCAAAAGCAAGTTCCACTTTCCGTTCATGGCGCACTTTATCCAGCGTCAGGTTACCTGCAGTCAATAGTTTGATACCTGCCCTGCCGCGAATCTCATTGATATCCTTCAAAGCCACGTCCAGATGCCGGTTCAGTTCCATGCAAGCCTCTGCACGATTCAGATAGATTTCTGCCAGACGGAAAACCACCCAGGGAGTAGAAGAACGTTTTGCGTCGATGTTCGTATAGTCCGTCAGACTTTCATCCAGGAATTTACGCTGATAGAAACCCGTCTTGCTGGCGTCGCCTACACTTAACGAGCCACCGTCTTTTCCCGAAGTATTATAAGTCTGTCCGTCTATTACGACCTTGTTCTCCTTATCCGGTTGGGCGGAAGCTTCATACTTGGTTCCTATCCCATCCTGTCCGTTGATGACACCGCGTATCCATTCGATTTTTCCGCCACCGTATCCTTTATAATCAGCACCGGGCAGGTAAACCGAACCTAATAAACGAGGGTCTTTATTCTTAAAGATATCATACGGGCTATCATAGCTGATAGCTTTTCCACTGCTGTCTTTCATCTTCAGCTTCCCTTCCGTACCGTCAATATATTCAAATTCCTCTACCATTTCCAGTACCGGAGACATGCCGCATCCCCAACCGTCGCCACGATAAGAGAAAGGAACATTCAGTTTATCCCACATATGTCCTTTACCGGCAGCCACATTATACTGTTTCTGGAAAATATATTCTCCGTTATCCCCATTCACTGCTTTGGAAAAGAGATTGTAAAAGTTCTGCGCCAGCTCTTCCGCTTCCGTACCGGTCGATTTATACAAGCTATACACACGGGGAACCATTTCATCCAGAATCTTCGATGAAGCAGTATAACATTCGTCAAAGTAACGTTCCGCTTCTGTCTCGGGAATATACACATATCCTTTGGAAACAGCCTCGCCTGTGAGAGTCAGCGTTTTGGAATACTTGGCGATAGTACCGGCATACAGTGCGGCACGTGACCACAAGGCAAGCACCGTTCCACGATTTGCGCGGTATTTGGCATCACTGCTGCGTACTTCCGGCAATGATTCATAGATAGCCTTACATTCATTGATAATGAAATCATAGGTCGCGGCTTCCGTATCACGAGCCTGGTAAAGAGCTTCCGTATTTCCTGCGGTATATTCTTTCGGAACAGTCTGCAAAGGAACGCCCCCATAACGCTTCACCAGTCCGAAGTACTGCATAGCACGGATAAAACGGGCTTCTGCTCCGAGTTCTTCTTTCTCATCCTCACTCAATACGGAAGTTTTCTCAATATTCAGCAGGAAGTTGTTTACAATGCGGATTTGCTTGTAGCGGGTCACCATGTCGTCGTTGAATACATAGTCGCCATAAGAATAAGTAGAGTTCGACTTGTCGAATGCGCTCTCCTTCTGATAACTGGCGGTAGCCTCATCCGAGAGGCTGGTCTGATTCGCCAGGTTCGCCTTCTTGCTTCCATACCAGTCGTCAAACTCATCCAGTTTCAGTCCCGAGTCATACATATCCGCCAATACGGCTGTGATTGCTTTCGGATTTTGCCAAATCAAATCCGGTGTGTTGACACCGCTGGTACTCTCACGGTTCAGATAATCATCGCATCCCGTCCATACGAAGATGGATACCCCGCCTATCAATATATATTTCAGATAATTCCTATTCATTGTCTTTACTGGTTTTAGAAGGTTACATTTACGCCAAAGTTATACGTCTTCATCTGCGGGTAGTAGCGTATTCCGCTGGAATTGCTTTCGGGGTCGACGTTCTTCATCAGTCCGTCACGCTTGGTGAAAGTCAGCAGATTGTTGCAGTTGATATAGAAACGCACCCGGTCGATAGCCGCCTTTTTGGTCAAGGCTTCAGGAAGCGTGTATCCCAGTTCCAGGGTTTTCAGGCGCAGGTAACTTGCGTTGTGCAATGACCATGAGTTACCGGAACGGTTATCGGCGACACCTGCCACGCGTGCGGCAGGCATATATCCCGAAATCCATTTACTATAAGGGTCGGTCGGGTCTTCCCGGTGCCAGCGGTCGGTCATGATGGCCAACCCATTACCCAAACCTTGCTGGATAAACGGGTCGAGAATATCCCCGCTGACATAAATATCGTGTCCGGCAGCTCCCTGGAAGAAGACAGTCAGGTCGAACCCTTTGTATTCTCCGGACATATTCAGCCCGTAGTACATACGAGGAGTGGCACCGTGTCCGAGTGGTTGCGTATCGTTATCATCGATAATACCGTCGCCATTGTAGTCTTCGAATTTCAAATCACCCGGCATCAGCGAACGGTTACCGTCCTTATCCTGAACCGGTGAGTTCAAAATCTCCTCGAAAGAAGTAAACTGCCCGATTACTTTCTTTCCCCAGCGGATATCCTTGTAACGCCCGTTGGTGTTATTACGCCAATCGTCATACATATTGGTGGAAGCCGCCCGCTCTACATAGTCATACTTAATCCGGGTAGTAGAGAAGTTGGCCGACACATTATAATTGAAATTGCCAATCCGGTTCTTATGCCCGACTACAATCTCGAATCCGGTGTTAATATCAGAATTCAGGTTCTCCTGCGGCATTGATTCTCCGAAGATAGTAGGCAATGAGCCTACACGGGTGGCAGGCAGACCGGAACGGTTTCTGCGGAACCAGTCGAACTCCACAGAAATCAGTCCCCTGTGGTAAGACGCCTCAAAGCCGATGTTCATAATCTTCGATTCATACCAAGTCAGCCACGGGTTTGCCATACCTACCGTAGTCATGCCCGAAGTCACTCCGTTGCTGCCCATGATATAGCTTCCGTGAGACGTATATCCATCCAGATACTGGAACGCGTCGAAATCTCCTTCATCGCCCACTTTGGCGTACGAAGCACGGATTTTCAGGTTATCCATATCGGGTAACAGTTTCTTGAAAAAAGCCTCTTCGGAAACACGCCATCCCAATGAAACACCCGGAAAGAATCCCCAACGATTACCTGCACGGAATTTATAGGTTCCGTCATAGCGGAAATTGAATTCCACCAGATAACGGTTAGAGAAATCATAGTTCAGACGTCCCACCAAGCCGGCGTGAGCCGTTTCCTGTGTCTTGCCGGAAGCTTCCTGATTCGTTTTATCCCCATAGTCCAGGTCAGGAATCAGCCCGATAGCAAAATCACGTGTCCCGGTCACCCAGTTCTTCTTGTCATTATACATTTCCCATACGAGCATGGCACCGATATTATGCTTTTTAGCAAACGTATTGTTGTAGTTCATAGAGAACTGATAGGTCGGTTTGTCATAGTTTTCCAGCTTCGATTCCAGATGCGCGGTGTTAACCACTTTCTCTATATACTCTTCATTCGCATAATCATACGTATATTCCGAGAGGTCTTTCCGCCACGTTTTCCATTCCTTGTTCGTATAGTCGTAGGCAACCAATGCTTTCGCCATCAGTCCTTTCACCCAGGGAAGTTGCCAGGTGATAGCCAACGAGCTGTTAAATTCACGACGCAGGCGGTCTTCATAACCACTGTCGTCCGAATCGGAAACATGCACGGGGTTCGCCATATCTCCTACGGCTCCCCAATAATCCGGGTTGTCATTGGCATACATGGAATAAGTCGGGATGGCCATTTGTGCCGAACGGAACAGGTTGTCACCATTGTAAGGCTTTTTGCGGTTGTCGAAGCGTCCGCTCAAACGCAGTTCCACGTTCAGTCCCTTAGCCACTTCCACGCTCAGGTTGGAACGGACGTTGTAACGTTGGTAATTCCAGTCGCCCGAACGGATGATACCGCCCTGGTCCATATATCCGATAGACATGTAATATTTCACTTTCTCCGTACCGCCTGTCAGGCTCAAGTTGTGTGAAGTCTGGGGAGCGGTGCTACGCATCGTCTCACTCCACCAGTCCGTACCTGCCGTACCGTTCCGGTAGGCTTCCAGTTGTTCTTGTGAATAAGCGGAAGCTCCGCGCCACGGGTTGGCATTGTGAATCGCTTCATTGTAAAGAGAAGCGTACTCATAAGCATTCATCATCTCCGGATAGCGGGTCACTTTCTGAAAACCTACATAGCCGTTATATTCTATCTTTACCTTCTGTTCCGTCCCTTTCTTGGTAGTAACCAGCAGAACACCGTTTGAACCTTTAAAACCGTAAACAGCTGCGGCGGCATCTTTCAGGATAGAGATGGATTCGATATCATTCGGGTCGAGCTGCGTATAATCACGCTCGATACCGTCTACAATCACCAGCATGCTTCCATATCCGCGAATATCGACGGAAGCTCCATCATCACCGGGGCTTCCGCTACGCTGTACGGCACGCAAACCCGGCAAACGTCCGGCGAGCATATTCGTCACACTGGGAGCTTTTACTTCCATCAACTTATCCGAAGAGATGGCAGCTACCGAACCGGTCACGGAAGCCTTTTTCTGAATACCGTAACCTACCACCACTACCTCGTCCAGCGTCTCGGTATCTTCCTGCAAAGTTACTTTCAGTCCAGCTTGCCCGTTCACCCGCACTTCTGTTGTTTTATATCCTATATAGGAAATCTGTAACACTCCATTAGCGGGAACCGGCAAGGTAAACTTACCGTCCACATCGGTAATCGTCCCCACACCGGCAGCACCTTTCAGTTGCACCGAAGCTCCGATAACCGGTTCTCCGCCGGCATCAACAACCACACCTTTCACCGTGATATTCCGAACAGTCTGTTCGATACCCGATACCGAAGGGCTTTCCGCATATACCGTAAACGGCACGCACAGGAAAGTCCCTGCCATTAAAGCTGAAACAGTAGCTATCTTCAGCCGGTCGTTGAACGACTTTAAGACAACCGTGTTCATTTTACAAACATGTTTCATAGATTAAATTAATTATGTGTTTTAAGTTTCGAATCTATATTATCATCACATATCGCTACTGCAACCTGCGAATCGGCACAGCCATAATAGAGATATAATTTGTTTTTAAAGTAAGCCAATCCTTCGATAAACACTGTTCCGTCCTTGTACTGACCGCTCTTCTCGAAAGCGGCTTCGGGCACAAAGAAAGGTTTATCCAAGCGGTCGAGTACTTTATAAGGGTCGTTGGCGTCAAACAGGAACTGCCCTGCACAATAAGCGCCTGCGGGGTATGCCGAGTCCCTTTCTTCCTTGTATCCGTTCTTGCCATTGTATAATAATACAATACCGTTCACTGTCTTGATAGCCGGCGGCCCGCACTCAGTCAGGCGGCTGTCGAAATATCCGTTGCGGGGTTTGGCTATCTCCCTTAGTTCGTTGTTTTCGTTCAGTACCGGAGCCCAGTCGGTCAGGTTATCGGAAGTTGCGGCACATACCGCATTCTCTCCCCAGTACATAAAGTATTTGCCAGCCACTTTCTCAATGACCAGTCTGCCGTCTTTCACTCCGGTGACAATAGAAGCCGATTTGCTTGCTATATTGGCAAAACGCCCGTTGTACGCTTTCGCAAAAGCGAGTCCGTGTTTCGTCCAGTTTTTCAAGTCTCTGGAAGTAGCCACCGCCAAGCGGGGAAGATTGCGGTTCCAGGCTGTATAAAGCATGACGTACAATCCGTCTTCCGTCATTGCCACACGCGGGTCTTCGCAACCACCTTCCCATTCTATTTCTTTAAAATCGTCTTCGGAAGGAAAGAGTACCGGTGCGTCCGCTTGGCTCATCGTCACTCCGTCCGTACTTTCCGCATAGCCGATGCGGGATGTCCTCTTTCCGATGCCTTGCGCCGAGTTGTCTTCCGCACGGTAGAGTACCACAATCTTCCCGTCCTTGACGGTTGCCGCCGGATTGAAAGTGTCACTCTCTTCCCATCTTACCGGCTGCTTGCGCATCGGGCATTGGAAAGTAGTCGGTTGCGGGGAAATCACCGGATTCACCCCTTCCGGGCGGACAAAAGGGCCGAGTATCCATTGTCCGCTCTGTTCTTCGACAGCTACGGATGCCTGTTTTTGTCCGGAGCATCCGGCTAGTGTCATCATACTGATTAAATAGATTACAGATTTTAGTTTTATCATACGTCGTTTTTTTAGTTTTCCCAATCGGTCGTTCATCGTTTTTCTGCCAGCAAAACTATCGTACCCCGCAAAAAATAGAGTGTACTATATTCTCAAAAGGGTATATAGGTGCTGTACAACATAATAATTCATCCGTTTGCAATGGCAGCTTAATGGTTTTGAAATATTAACGAACCGTTTGGTTCTGTTTGATGATGTTCCGGGCCAACGGGTAGGCTATCAACTGCAAGGCTCCTACCAGTATCAATGCGTACTTCAATGCAAAATCCTGTGATATGGCAAAGGCAAGCGCCATAAAAAGGATGAGCCCGAAAGCACGCCCCAGGAATAGTCCGAATTCGTGGCTTAAAATATAAGTGTATTCATTTCTTTTCTCGATTTTAACTACTGCGTCGATGGTTTGCATCATAATGGGATAGTAAGGCAAGTCAAACAAGGGCTGAAAGATTACCTTACAGAGGACAAAGATAATCACTCCGGTGGCTGAAAACAAGACCCCGTTGAACAGAGTACCGATAAAAAAGACGAGTAACCCGGCAATAAATATCTTCGGACGGTCTTCGGGTTTGGCAATACGCCCCAGTACATAGACCAGTATAGCCGTCAGCGTACCGCTGATTCCCTGTATCAAGCCTAATGTCCCTTCATCACCGACCAGTTTCAGAACCAGGATGGCGGGGGCAGTCACCAGAAATCCCTGTACCATTCCTTTCAGAGAAGCCAATAACAACATTTTTTTCCACAGTGTACAGAACCGGAAATACAGAAAATTCTTCTGTACCGGATTGGCAAACTTACCACGCCACAAGACAGCTACGGCAAACAGGGTCACGACTATGACTCCGACTGTGACCAAACGATAGGCTCCATTTATATCAATCAGGCATCCCATGATTTCTTTGCCGTCTATCTGGCTGATGAATGCGCCAATCAATAAAGGAACAGTTATCGAAGTGATGGAGAAAAAGAAAGATTCCAGTCCGAAAAAGTAGTTCCGGCTACTATCGGTCGTGTTGTTGAGAGTCAATAGATAGCGGTTGGTCCAAAAGAAACCCGATGCGGCTCCAAGGACAAAACCTGCTATGCCTAACTCTACAAAGCCCAATGACTTCACCAGCATCATGGCAAACATCGACAGCCCGCTAACTAATATCCCGCCTGCATACAGTACTTTCACGCTGACATGCCGCAACAGGAAGCCGTTGACAAAAGAGGTCGCAATGATGCCGATATACATAAAAAGTTGATAGAAAGCTACGGAAACAGGCTCGCTCGTGTGACGCATCACATAAGCACCTACAAATATCTCCACCACAGGAAGCACGAACGCATAGAGCAGGTTAGTCATCAACAGTACACGTACATTGGGAGTCTGCTGCTTGAAGAATTGATATTCTCTTTTCAATTTATTCATTCTATACCTTTATATATGTCATGACTTTAATGAACGAAGAATCTCCCCTATGGAGAACTCCGCTCCGCAGATTACTTCATCACTCGCACCGTAGTAAACAGTCACCTTATCCCCTTCTACCAAATGCCCGTTCGTGAAGACCACATTCCCGAAAAATCCGGTCTGCTCGTAGGGAGCAGTCGGTTCCATTATAGGAGCTTTGCTTCGGGCAATTACCTTTGAGGGGTCGTTCAAGTCAAGCAGAAGGGCTCCCAGGCAATAGCGGTTCTGATAGTCTGCACCATGATAAATCTCCAGCCAGCCTTCCTCTGTACGGATAGGCGCGGCGCCCGCACCCACACGGGCACAGTCCCAGCTATCGGAGCGAGTGGTCGCAACGCAACGGTGGTTGCCCCAGTGCAACCGGTCGGGTGATTCGGCAAGCCAGATATAGTTGCCGCCCAGTTCGGGACTGCTCGGGCGATGCAAGGCGAAATATTTGCCGTTTATCTTCTCTTCAAACAAGGCACAGTCTTTATTATGAGGGGGAAAAATCATGCCGTGACGAGTGTAATTCTTCCAGTCACGGGTATGAATCAGCCCTACACCGACGGCAACGGAAGAGACTTCGGTAAACGTCAGGTAATAGCCGTCGGCTGTAGTCGCCACCCGGCAGTCCTCGATGCCGAAAGCCTCTAATGCCCCTTTGCCGAAAATAGGCGGATAATCCGGTTCTTCCTTAAAATGGATGCCGTCCTCGCTCGATACCAACCGGAGATAAGACATGGTAGTCAGATAATTCTGTCCCGCATATCCTATCACACGAGGGTCGGAAGCGTCCAGTTCCGGGTCATTTTCGTCGAAAGAAAGCACTTCTATCTTCCCTTCCTTATTATATACGGGGAAACTAATCACTCCCTGTTTCTGTACGGGGCGTTCGGCTACCCGCAGTAATAACCAGGTTTTTCCGTCGAAGCGGAATACGCCGGGATTCAGGAAACAGGTGATTTCCATACCTTCTATTCCCGGTTGTAAATCAGATGGTTTCAATAATGGGTTCTGATGAAATCGTTTTGCAATATCCATTTTCTAATCATTAAATAGGTGTTGTTTTTATTTCTCGTGGCAAAGCTACCCCACGCAGCGACGGGAAGAGTGTACTATATTCTCAAAAGGGTATACAAGTGTTGTACAGCATATTTTTATCTTTGTTTTCTTATTTTTCCTCTCTATCTTTGCGACATGATTCTACGAAAACACTCATATTTCCGTTACATCTGCATCCTTATTTATTCATGCCTGATGCCTGCTTTATTACATTCGCAGAATGTAGTAAAACAGATTTCCAATGCGGATGGATTATCCAATAATTCGGTGAATTGTTTCCTCGAAGATTCGGAACATACGCTTTGGGTAGGGACATGGGACGGATTGAATGCATATAACGGTCGTAGCTTCAAAACCTATTCTTATAATAAAAAGGATGCAGGGTCTATCAGCAATAATGTCATCTGGCAGATTATCGAGCAGAGCGACTCTATCCTGTGGGTATCTACGGACTATGGGGTAAACCGGTGGAAGCGTTCTACCCAACAGTTTACTCCCTATTATCTAGGTACACAGAATAATCCGCCGAAACAGGAGAAATCATTTCTGCTGGGTATCACTTCCGGCAAGCATATAATCTGTTACGTGAAAGAGCAGGGTCTGTTCTGTTTCGATGACCGGAGACAGGAGTTTGTATCCTTGAAGAATGACCTGCCCGATGATATCAGGAACTTCGTCATTGATTCCAAAGACCGGATATTCTTTCTCACAGGACATGGACAATTATTGCACTATCAACTGACTGTCCGCAACTCCTGTCCCGAACTCTCGTTTAAAGAAGAAATCAGGCACTGTGCCCCCGTTTCCAATATTTATCTTTCCCAGGACTGCCTCATCATTAACGATGACAGGACGCTGACTGTTTCACAAGATAACCGTATATTGGACAGTATAAATATTCCGGAGAACAAGACTGTATCACAAGCTATCTGCCACGGTGAATATCTCCTTATCAGCTTTATCGAGGGGGGATGCATCAGATATAATCTTGAAAATGGGACTTCAACGGAATTACTCCAATTGCCGGAGAAAGCTTCCATTTTCACTATTTATATCGGCTCGCAGAATATCCTTTGGGTAGGTACGGACGGACAAGGGATATTGGAAGTCTATGAACACAGTTCGCCTTTCCATACCGTAAAAACGAATTATCCTGTCCGCTGTTTTTGTGAGGAAGACAATGGCAATATACTCGTAGGAACAAAAGGAGAAGGTATCCTGCTGCTCGACAAGCAGGAACGGGGAGTCACCCCCTATCTTTCAACGGGTAACGGGTTAATCTCCAACTCCGTTTATACTATCCGCAAAAATATGTCCGGGGATATATTCATCGGAACCGAAGGAGCGGGTATCAATTATATTCCACTCAATGGCAGCCAGGTGAAAAAACTGGGTATTCCCGCTGAATTTCCAGCTTTCAGGGCAGTTTACAGTATCCTTTTCACCCATAATGATTCACTTTTATGGTTGGGAACTTCCGGCTACGGACTTATCAAGCTGAGCCTGCAAAGGGAAGGAAAAAGTTATAGAGTAACGGACATGAAACAATATAAATCTCCCGGCCCTTCTTCGCCAAGCAATAATATTATTTATTCGGTTATTGCCGGATACGATGAGAATGAACTTTGGCTAGGCACGCGAGGGGGCGGAATTAATAAGTTCGATATCGCGTCCGAACGTTTCCGGCAGATGAATGAGATAGACCCCGGTTTGTCCCTGACTAACAATGACGTGATTTATCTGACTAAAGGAGATTCTGCCAGTATCTGGATAGGTACCAGTTATGGTCTTAACCGGTTGTTCTCGACAGCCACACCGCCTTCCATCACCGAATATACGGACAATAACGGATTGCCCAATAATACGATTCACGGCATCCTGAAAGATGAGAACGGGAATATTTGGGCAAGCACCAATCAAGGTATCTCCTTTATCGACTTGCCCTCGGGAAAAATTACCAATTATTCCTCAAGAAACGGGCTGCAAAACGACGAATTTTCTGATGGGGCTATTTTTAAGGACAAAGCCGGATGGCTGTATTTCGGCGGAGTCAGCGGGTTGAACTATTTCGACGAGAACAAGATACGCTTACGGGAACATATCGCATCATTAAGCCTGAACAGCCTGAAGATAAACAATACAAGCCAGAATATCTACGAACGTATCCGTAACCATACACTCCGATTGGACTATGACGAGCCTTATATTACTTTGGGATTTGCCGCACATGATTTTATCAACAATGAGAATTGTGAGTTCAGCTACCGCATTATCGACTTTGCCGACGAATGGATTTACAATGAGAATAACCCGAATATCGTTATCACCAAACTGCCGCCGGGAAAATATAAACTGGAAGTAAAATGCACCAATGGCGACCGGGTATGGAGCAACGAAATCTATTCCCTCAATTTGGACATCGCTTACCCCTGGTGGCTCAGTACTACAGCTTTTATTATTTATTTTATCCTGATTGCCATTGCTATCTATATCACGCAATCCGTCATCAAGAATCGAATCCGGCTGAACCGTCAGATTCTACTGGAACATATCGAGAAACAGAATCAGCAACGTATCCATGAATCGAAGTTGAACTTCTTCACGAATGTGGCACACGAGTTTTTCACTCCGTTGACACTGATATACGGCCCGGCACAGCACTTGTTGGAAAAGGCAGACCTCGACAGTTATACAAAAAGATATATCTACATCATCAAGAACAATGCCGACCGGATGCAGAAGCTTATCAACGAACTGATGGAGTTCCGGAAAGCAGAAGCGGGACATACAGCTATCTATGCTGAAAAAGTGGATATTCAGTTGCTCGTCGACTATGTATCGGACAACTATACCGAAATTGCCGAAGAAAACAAGATAGACTTCAGCTTCAAAAGCAAAGAGGTATCATCCTTTACAACAGACCGGAATGCACTGGAAAAAATAATATTCAATTTGCTTTCCAACGCCTTCAAATATACGCCGTCCGGCGGATATATCCGTGCTGAAATACGGGGGAATGTCGCTGACGGGACATTGCATTTCCGAATCCGCAACTCGGGCAAGGGACTGACAGAGAAACAAATGAGTGAGATATTCAGCCGGTTCAAGATTTTCGAAAGCAGTAACCTGAAACATGCGGGAAGCACCGGAGTCGGCCTGAATCTGACCAAGAGCTTGACGGAGTTATTGGGCGGAGAAATCACAGTAGGAAGTGTATTGGGAGAGTATGTAGAATTCAATGTGTCTCTACCGTCCATGCACGTGAATTCCGGAAAAGAAAGTCAGCCGGCAGAAGAAGAGGCAGAAGCCGGTGAAATGCTTTTTGTCCCAAAACAAAAGGAAATTAGTATATTGATTGTAGAAGATGAAAAGAATATCCGCGAACTTCTGAAAGATATCCTGCTTCCTTACTACCAGGTTCGGGAAGCAGCCGATGGGGAAGAGGCGCTGAAAGAAATCGAACAGAAACAGCCGGATATTATTATCAGCGATGTATTGATGCCCAGGCTGGACGGCATCACTCTGACGGATATATTGAAAGCCAACGAGCGGACTGCCCACATTCCGATTATCCATATCTCCGCCAAGAACTCCATCGAAGACCAGATTAACGCTTACAAACATGGAACAGACTTATATATCCCCAAACCTTTCCACCCGAGGCATGTATTGAGCGCGGTAGAGAATATGATTAATAAATACTCTCTGATGAAAGAGTATTTCAAATCCAGCCGTTCCTCTCTCATCGTAAGGGATGGAATCACCATGCATAAAGAGGATGAGCTGTTACTGGACAAGATTATCAAATTCATCGAAGATAATATTGACGACGAATCCATGAATCCGGATTCTCTCGCAGACTTTATAGGAGTAAGCAAAGCGGGATTGTACCGTAAACTCAAAGAATTGACGGAAAAGACACCAAGCGAATTTGTCCGTACCATCCGCCTGGAATATGCAGCAGGCCTATTAAAGACTACCAAGCTTACCGTTACCGAGATTATGTATAAATCGGGCTTCTCAAACAAGTCTTATTTCTACCGGGAGTTTGCCAAGTTATACAACACTTCTCCCAAAGAATACAGGAGCGGACAGACAGAAGAAAAGGATACTTAATAACCATCTAACAATAAAGAAACAATGAGAAAACTTTTTATTGTATTGGCGCTCTGCGGTGTGTCAATACTGAATGCGCAGCAACTGAATGTCGCTTCTTACAATGTACGAAACAGTAACCCGAACGATGCCAAAGCCGGAAACGGCTGGGAACAGCGTTGCCCGGTACTCACCCAGTTAATCACCTTTCATGACTTCGATATATTCGGAGCGCAGGAAGTGAAACATAACCAACTGGAAGATATGTTGAATGCCTTGCCGCAATACAGTTATATAGGCGTAGGACGGGATGACGGGAAAACGAAAGGGGAATATGCGCCTATCTTCTACCGGAAGGATAAATTCAAGTTACTCAAATCCGGGAATTTTTGGTTATCGGAAGATACCTCGAAGCCGAATAAAGGATGGGATGCAGCCTATACCCGCATCTGTACATGGGGAGAATTCAAGGATATTACAGGCAAGTTCAGATTCTGGTTCTTTAACCTGCACATGGACCATATCGGAGTAGTGGCACGTCGCGAAAGTGCCAAGCTGGTTATCAGCAAGATTAAAGAGATGTGTGGCAAAGACCCCGTCATACTCACCGGAGATTTCAATGTAGACCAGACCAGCGAAAGTTATCAAGTACTTCATGAATCCGGAATATTATCAGACTCTTATGAGGTCGCGCAACTGAGATATGCAACTAATGGAACATGTGCAGGATGGAATCCGAACACATATACTCCCAACCGTATCGACCATATCTTCGTTACCAAAAACTTTATTGTTGAAAAGTACGGAGTGCTGACAGATACTTACCGGATTAAAAATGAAGCCACCGGAATGTATGAAGCACGCATTCCTTCAGACCATTTTCCCGTGAAGGCAGTATTGAAATATACCAAGTGAGCAAACTGAATTCGAAATGATAATATAAGCCTGTTAATGTTCTATTTTTAATATTCTACAAGGAAATAGCCGGTTAAAAAGTAACGAACCGGAAAATAAACTGCATAAATAAATGCATGAGCATACAAAAAATATTCTCGAAACGGTTATACCTGAAAAAAGAAAATCAAGCAATTAAATGAAAAAAAGAACTGGACGGTTATTGATTCAATAATCTCTTATCTTTACATGGTCGTAGCGCGATATGTATTTACATTTTAGATAAAAAAGCGAGCTGGTTTATATGCCAAAGAAAAGCGAAAATGTAATAGCACAATAACAGAAAAAATAGCAGCAAGTTACTCATGTTTGTAAGAGTAGCTTGCTGCTATTTTTATAGTGTTTATATCTTTATCAGAGAAGCATAATATATTAATCAATGTATTGTTTGATTAACTCCACTGGCATTGACAATTGTTTGGATATCTCTTCAATCGATGTCCCATTTTTACAGAGCATCTTAATCATTGAACGAATCACTTGTTCTTTCTGTTCAATCACTTGTTCTTTCTGTTCAATCACTTGTTCTTTCTGCTCAATCAACTGCTCTTTCTGCTCAATTTCCTTATTCTTCATCATAATTGTCGTATCCCTGTCCTCTATTTCAGAAAGAATTTCGTCTTCTATCTCCATGGCACGCCGCACGTTGGGTGCAGCGGCAGCCTTCAGCAGCCGATGAACAACACACTTCACTTCATCGTCAAGATGCTCATCGTTAATTTCCAGATAGTGTTCGCTATCAGCCTGCCGATATTCTTGGTCAAATACACTCAGCAGACGTTCAAGACGGTTACGAGTTCGTCCGGTGAGGAAAGGAATCTGCACGATGATGCTGTCATGAGTCAGACTCTCTATGAAGGGGTCGGGAGAAGGAAGAGGATTGTCGTCATAATCCAGATAGCGGCGGTGCACGTAAACCACCGGCTCGGTCAGGTTACCCAAGGGGTGTCCCAGAATGTAGATAGAAATGATGGGCAAACCATATGTACGCCTTTGTCCATGCTCATTCTTTTCTTCGATAATGTTCTCCTTATTAAGATACTGCGTGCCCAGATACTGTCGGAAGCGCAAGGTTTCAGTAATGAGCCAAGTCTTTTGCAGTTCGATAAGGACAAGGTGTTCTGCACCGTCATTCTCACGAATCTTTGCTGAAAAATCTATACGAAAGAGTGAGATGCGAGTATGTTCCATGGAAGTATACTCGTGGCGGCGCATTTCAAGGTCTATAATATCCTTTTTGAGCAATGCGGAAAGAAATATCTTGGCGACTTTCTTGTCTTCCATTAAGAATTTGAAGACAGCGTCGTAAATGGGATTGGCGATGATAGTCATATTGCTTATAGTTTAATAATTAAGCAAATATACTTCTTTTATTTGATTAATGAGAGGATGAAAAGGTTAAATTCTTCTATCGGAAAGGAATTACGACATTCTAAGTTACATCGATTGATTCCTCATATTCTAGGATTAAAGAAGTATCAGTATGCCGTATTGTTTCTTGAAAGCGGTCGAAAAGTGCGATGGATTCTTGAAACCCACTTCGGCATAGACATCCACTAATTCTCGTTCATAAACTCCATGATATCTATCTTCTACGGTTCGTTGAAATCGAAGAGCGCCGGAGCAAACCGCTTGTCGATATGCAGCAACGCAAGCAGCCCCTCCTGCAATTTCAAGTTCATGGAGCCATCGGATTTCAAAATAGATTCTATCAGCTTGTTGCATACGTCGTCGGAAAATGCACAACGGTATGTTTCGGCACATTTCCGACAGTCAATACAACCTCATACTGATTTGTTGCCAATCCAGAACCATTCTGTTTCGATTCCCTTTTCATGCAGAGCTTCCTCTACCACACTCAGATCTTGCCAAGTTCCTCCTTGGGGATGCGTACTTCCATTGACCAATAAAACTTTCATACTCGGATTATTTCAATAAGGGTAGTTGGTGTAACATCTCTTTGATGCGAATCGCAATACGCGGCATCGGTTCAGCAACGGTCAAACCGACAATCTCTTTTTCCGTAGCGATGTCGTTTATTACCCTCACGACTTCCGATATTTTCATTCCGCTGGGAACAACACCGACAGCAGCTATGATTTCGGCAGGGTCGAGCACGTCCATATCGAAATGTACGACGACTTTGGACGCTCCGCACGATTTCAGCCAATCACGTATTGCATTGCTATTCTCACGGACATCTTCCGACGTCAAGTGTTTTCCTCGTCTTTCCAACGGGCTTTCTGACCGCCTTTCATATATCCGATACGGGGAATTCCGTTTACTATAGAGTTATTGTGTCCGTGTGCCCACTGCATTTTCAGCATCTCCGGATGAGAAATGGCAGTCGGTTCGCCTTCAAAATTATGCTCGTAACTCACTTCGATGGGATCGGCCGGATCGAGTCCTACTACATCGCCGTTTTCCACGTAAACCGTCGGGACACGGTCGTTGGTTGCTGCAATCAGGCAAGAGTAGTCGAAACCAATTTCTTTGGCACCCGGTTTGACGGTTTCGTTCCAGTTGACATTGCCGTCTCCCATCCCCAAATGCCACTTTCCGATAGCTCCGGTCACATACCCGCACTGCTGCATCATCTTCGGCAAGGTAAACTGATTTTCATTAATGATAAGAGGGGCATCTCCCGGCAGGATTTTTGCATCCTTATTTTTCCACGGATACATTCCGGTCATCAAAGCATAACGGCTGGGAGTGGAAGTTGCCGAAGTGGCATATCCGTTCGTGAAACAAACTCCGCCATGAGCCAGACTGTCGATATTCGGAGTATGAATCGTAGTAGAGCCATAAGCGCTGACATCGCCAAAGCCCAAATCATCGGCAAGAATCACAATCACATTCGGCTTTTCTTCCACTTGCTGAGAGGTACAGCTGACTAAAGATAATGTTGGAACAAGATAGATTAAGTTTTTCATAATAGTATGCAGTTAATAACGATGCAAATTTAGCCACCACTTGTTTATTTATATAGAACAAATGTTTAATAATGGGGAGTCATGTACATCCTGCAACGATTCCTTGGAAGATTATTACAAATATTTGGGCAAATATAAAAAGCCGGTTTCTACAGAAACACCTACCTTTGGTTATCATTAAATATCCAATTAATAATTCCAAAAAGACACCATCTACAATGAAAAACCTATTAATTTTCACAGTTACTCTCCTGATCCCTTTATGCAGTTGCTCGCAAACAGAAAATACGGACACTGATGAACCGGTGATTCCTCCCCCAAGCAACAATTACGTTCTGCAGGGCAGTATGCAAGGCAGCGCCGAATTAGTAGAAGCCGGCTACACTCAAATACACCAATATATGCGAAAGATTGGTTGGGACTATTCCGAACATCCCAACAGCTCTTCCTTAGACCACAAGGACGGAGTGCACGGAGAAGTTATTTATGATTTGTTTATTCGACAATACATTTTCAAACTCTCCATTCATGCCAATGAAAAAGCACTGGATGGAGACCGTGGCAAATTAATAGACCGCCAACGCAATGAGATGAAAACACAGACCACGCCTTCCTGGTATAAGTTAAACGGCAACTGGGATGAATGGCAACAACTAAAATGGAAGTTCAAGATTCCTAAAGATTTCCGTCCGTCCGGCAGTTTTACTCATTTACATCAACTAAAGGCACAGGAAGGCAACAACGGTTCACCCGTAATTACTATCACTGCACGAAGCAACGGAAACGGGAGTAATCGCCGTATACAAATCATTCATAACGGAGATACCGAAGAAACAACGAAAGGTACTATAATAGACAATCTCCCATTGGAAGATTTCGAAGATGAATGGATTCAGGTAGAAACTGAAATGCACTATACCCACAATGGCTCGTTTAGTATCACTTTAAGCCGACTCAGTGACGGGAAAAGACTTGTTCAACGTTCCTTTGATGACATAGATTTATGGAGGAAGGGAGCAATAAGTATCCGCAATAAATTCGGCATATACCGTAGTTTCGGCAAAACCCTGACGGATGAAAATGACCGTCCAACCAACGGAATCAAAGATGAACATATTCTACTGGCGGATTTCAAGGTATACGAGAAAAACACGAATCCTGATCCGCAACCGCATGATTAAGAAAAAACTGCTAAAATGACTAGATGAAAATGGGGAAGCCCAAACTTCCCTCATCTTCTATTTTCTATTTACCAATTGCAGTCGCCCAGTTATCAGCAAAACGGAAATTACCGACTCTGCCCTTATATCCTCTGCGATATCTGAATGAAATCCCTTTCAACCCATTCTTCAAATCATTCTCTTCACCGTCGGCAACAAGCGTAGCTTTAGGTTCCTTCTTACTCAATTCCGGATTAACAAAAAGGGAAGCCTGATTCTTGTCGTAATCGACTTTCAATATCAAAAGGTGGGTTTTGTCATAATCATAAGTTTCTGTTCCCTCTGTACGCATATTGCGTACAGAGACTCCAAACTTAATCTTATCCTTACCTTCGCGTGCAACAAACACCTTCCCTCTATTGGCTCCTCCCGTATAATTAATATCCAAAGCCACAAAATCGGCAAAGTTGCTACCTCCCAACTTGGAGAAGTTGGCTAGAAAAGCCAGATAATAGGTTCCCTTTCTATATTCCTTATTTACATCCGTAAGAGAATAAACACTAAAACGACTACCTTTGATATCAGCCGGAAAGTTGCCTATATCTATGGATAATCCTCCTTCCGGATACCCTTTATAAGAAAGCGCCTTGCCTACTAACGGACTTCCTACTCCTTCCAGCGGATTAGTGGAAAACGCCCCATTCCAGGAATCGGTACGAATCGGCTCTTTCTTATCACCATAAACAGCTTTTTCCAGTTGGTCACCTGGTTTATAATCTTTCAGGAGATCCTTTTTCAGAACTTGCGCATTTGCCAACAGAGCAAAAGACATGATTGCCACTGATAATACTACTTTTTTCATCACATTATTATTTTAATAATTATATTCATAAAAACTTGAAACGATCATTTCTGATAATACAAATCAAAAGTTATAGTTGCATTCTCATTATTCCAGGCAGAGTCCTGAGTAAAATCCACACCGATTGAAAGAATGCGCATGATACCAATCTTATCCCCCTTATGCGGTGTTTTGAAGGCGATCACGCTTCCAACTTCGAAAATAGACTCGTCTTTTGTTGTCTCATCCTTTTTAAACGTGCGTATATCCCGTCTTTTTATATCCATTCCGGCAAATGCATCCGTAGATAATTCTACCATCTTGCCATCCTTCACTTTATCAATAATAGCTTTCTGTGCTTCATCCGTTTCCGACAATATCAGGAATGTGGTCTTATTGGAGTAATAGTTTGGGAAGAGTCTCTCAACATCTTCAGCTTCAGAAGAAGAAGTCAGTCCTTCCAGTCTTTTTCCCTCACACCAGCAGTTTCTCAAATTCTTTCCAAGCCGTTCGGGACTTTGCAGATTAAAATCCATAGGGCTATTGCAGATGGTAGCAAAGTCTACTTCTCTTTCTCGCTCGGTAGTCAGAATACAAGCAGCTACCACTTCGCCCTTGTCGGCAATCATCATACTTCCGAAAGTAGAATTACGATGTGCTCCCAGTTTAAGATTAGGATAAGACAGCCATGCCATTACCGTTACCTGGCAAGCAGGAGACAATTCTATCTCTTTTTCACCATTCGCATAAACCAGTTTCACAGCTACCGTAGCAGTAGTCTCAAAAACCGGAACTTTGAATATCAGTGTTTCTTTTTCCAGACTTATGACTTCCGCTTCCGTCTCGCCAAACAAAACTTTTTCGATAGATGTCAGTTGCGTACCGGTAATGGTAATCAGCTCTCCCTCCGTTACCGTGGCAGGAAAATCCTCTGAGGTGACCGTCGGATCTTCCGGTACTCCGGGCTCTTCAGGCTCTGCCGGTTCCACCCGGGTATATCTGTAAGTCGTTTGTCTCGAAGCGTTGTAGCCGTAGGTTATCACCAATTCGTCATTATCAAATTCAAACCGGTTGATGAATCCGCGTTCATAGACGAGCAACGAATCTCCCGCCACCCGGTATTTTCCTTGCGGGTAATCGGTCACAAGATTATCATCCACATCGAATGTCTGTATAGTTGATGTATAGTCGCTGCCAAAAATGGCAAGCACTTTCGGATAAGCCCCTACACGTTGCCACGTCCCTTCTACGGAGTTCACTCCCAAGTTACCGCTATCCCATTCGGAATCATCGTTATCACATGCGGCAAATGCCCAAAGTATCAGCGGTAATATAATAAATATACTCTTTTTCATATCTTCCTTTCATTTAGTCATTAATCTTTCTGGAAATAGAAGTTCAAGGTCATCGAACCTTTAGTGTCGGAAACACTTTCCATCTGGACTGCTACAAGTTCCACAAAACCTATTGCCACCAGGTTCTTGCCATCCACATCACTATACACCAAAAGCAAATTGATGCCTCCAATATCAAATCCTTCCAGATTGGTCTTGTTATAGTTGTCATCCAAAAGCTTATAACGGGCTACCTGTTTGGTGCTGCCTGTCAGATTCAATCCGTCAGCTTTCGCCTGCTCGATGCTGATTTTCTCCAAAGTTCCATTTTTAATCTTATCCATATATGCTTTCTCTGCCGGAGTCGTTTCGAGCAGCTTGCGGAATCTCAGATTGAGTCCGTCGGCTTCGAGCGCCTTGCCGTTACATTTGAATTTATGAATATTCAGCTTTTTGGAGAACCCTGCCAACTGCATACCGTCGCTGTTTTGTGTAGCGCACAAATGGATAATCTCTTTATTATCCGCAAACTCACAAGGATTATAATATTTACCGGTTGTTCCGCTAAATAGATTCGCATTCTCACTGCCATGCCCGTAAAGGGTTATGTTTTTCCAGATATATACTTCGGGGACAATGACCTGGCAGTCTTCGGCCGTTTCCAGTTTCGTCTCGTCATAATAATAAAGAGTAATCTTCTTTGTGCCTGTGACCTCGTATTCCGCACTCAGCTGACAGGTCAGTACATCGGTTGCCCGTTTGGTGATTTCCGCTTTATATTCACCCACGAACACACTGTCTACTTGTGTAAGATTCACGCCTTTGATTTCAATCGAAGAGCCGGCGGAAGTCATTCTCGGATAGTCGCTGACCGACGGATAAGCCAGCTCCAGTGAGAAAGGCGTGCCGGAAGTACTCACCTGGCGAATCTCCGTCCCATACTGATAATTCAAAACAATATCCACCGCCTCATCTTTAAAGTAAGGTACTTCCACTTCTATTTCTTCCCGCGTCTGGGTGACAACCGTCGCCTCTTTGGTTCCGAAAAGTACGCCCGTCACAATGTCCAGGTTCTCTCCCGTCAGGCCAACAACGGTATACGGCCGGGACTTATTCACATAACCGGTCAGCTCGGGAATCACATATTCCATCGTAAAGCTTTCTGAGGTCTTTATACTCCCATAAGGAGTAAACACCTCAATAATGCCCGATACAACCTCATTCGTCACTCCGGCAATAACCAGTGAGCGGTTAATCCGATACTTCACGTCCGTCTTCACTCCACCTATCTTGATGGAGTCTACCTCTTGCAGGTTAGCGCCCGTGATACTGATCTCTGTTCCTGCCACTCCGTTCTTCGGACTAAAGTCGGTCACTTCGGGCGGATTCTGGTTCGCCTCAAACATGCTCAATTTCTCATTACAGGCAGTAATGCCCAGCAGTAGGGCAACGGCAGCCATTAATGTATATATATATCGATTCATATTCATTATTTCAAGTTTTTAAATTTACGGCAAAATGGTCTGTCACACACCTGAATATCCCGAATTCTGCGTAGCGTTCGGAGCAGTAATAATCACGTTGTAGGGAATAGGCAACAGTAATTGCCAGTTTTCCAAAAGCGGGTCTTTCACATATACGGGCGTTTTCTCGTTCGCATAGTAATCGGTCAGAGCACCTGTACTCTTATTGCGCATCTGTTCGGTCGTATAGTGTTTCCTCATTACATTTATCAATTGTTCCGTCCGGAGCAAATCGAACAAGCGGTGGTTCTCCAAAGCAAACTCCAGCCGTCTTTCTTTAGCCATCGCTGTCCGGTATTCCGACTTGGTTGTAATGGGCTGCACCTCTTCGACCTTCTTCAGTCCCGCCCGCAGACGGGTTGCGTTGATATAGTCGAGTGCATTTTGCGTGGGTCCGTTAAATTCATTTTCTATCTCACCCAACATTAGCAACACATCGGCAAACCTGAGAATAGGCCAGTCGTTTTCAGCATCATAACGCACCGTTACCGGACTTAGATACTTCGTCACATAAGACACATATTGCGTTGCCCCCTTCTGGTCAATCCAGAACTCCTTCAATATAACATCTTTCCGAGTCTCACCTGCTTCCGAATTATAGGTGCTGATCAAATCCTCCGTCGGACAGTTGTAGCCGTTTCCGCTACCGGTCAAAATCATATTCTCACTATTCACCGGAGCGAAATAATTGGCGAAAGGCGACCCCAGTCCGTTTCCTCCAGACAGATAGCGGGACACAAAAATCATCTCCTTATTCATCTCATTCGAAATACTGAACACATCCGCATACGAGCTTGTCACCAGTCCGTATCCGCTGTTCTTCTCCACATCTTCCAACAAGAGTTTGGCCTGAGTAAGCATCTCCTTGTCCATTCCATTTTTGGAAAGTGTCAGATATACCTTTCCAAGAAGCGTCTTTGCTCCCCATTGGTCTACGCGTCCGATATTACTGCTGTCATATTTAACGGGCAGTTTTCTGGAAGCATAATCCAGATCGTCAATAATCAACCGATAGACGGCATCCACCGTACTCCGCTCATAATTTTTAGCTTCCTCGGCCGTGATTCTTTCAGTCACAAGAAACAACGGTCCATACAGGCGAACCAGATTGAAGTAATGATAGGCACGGATAAAGCGGGCTTCGGCATCATACTGTTCTCTCAACGTCACGTTCGTCACCACCTGCGAATGTCCAAGCACTGTATTGCAATTCGCAATGTTATGATAAGCCTTTTCCCAATACGCATTATTGATCGTATTGGAAGGCTCCACCTTGAAAAGGTCCAGATTGGCAATCTCCAGACTAGTCCCGGTAGTCGATCCCTGTCCTTCATGCCTGGTATTGTCCGAACGGACCTCGGTCAAAAAGAATTCATTGTTCAATGTTCCGTGAATGCCATTGTAACAAGCCATCACGGCGGCGTTGATTTCTTCTGCGTTCCGATAGAAGTTCTCACTGTCCATCTGGTCGTAGGCTGCCCTGTTCAGGAAATCCTCGCAGCCGAACAGCAAAAATAAAGCCGGTAGATAAATTAGTATATTCTTCATGGTTCTCTCTTTTTTAAAAGTTAATATTCAGACCAGCACTGAAGGTGCGTTGAATAGGGAATGCTCCTCTCTGCAAAGCATTTCTGGCCATAGCCGTCCGGTATACTCCGCTTGCATAGCGGGCTTCGGGATTGATACCGCGATAGCCGTCCGACCACAGGTACAGAAGGTTCTGTGCGGAAACATAAACCCGCAATTTGGAAAGTCCTACTTTGCGTGCCGCCTTCCTCGGCAAGTCGTAACCCAGAGTGACATCACGCAGCGCGATAAATCCGGCATCCTCAATCTGATAGTCGGTCAGTGAATGCTGTATTCCGTTGTCGCGGAAAGGCGTTTTTCCATCGCCCGGATATTCGACGCTCAACCATCGGTTGGCCACGTACTTCGTATTCCACATACGGAACTCATTATAATTATTGTCGGTGTTATACACCTTTCCTCCTACCTGACCCTGAAGGGTGAATGCCAAATCGAAGTCGCGATACTTCAACGTATTCGTCATACCCCAGATAAAGTCAGGATAAGGATTGCCGAGAGGCACACGGTCGTTGTCGTCAATCACATCATCACCGTTCGTATTGGCTACACGTAATCCTCCCGGTTTGTCATTGATATGATGCGGATTATTGTCTATTTCTTCCTGACTCTTCCATACGCCGATTGTTTTGAATCCATAGAACTGGATCAGCGGATCACCCACACGGGCAATGTAGTATTCTTTATTTGAGCCCGGCGTGACTTGTTCGGACGGTCCGCCCAAGTCGAGCAGCCTGTTGCGCGTCAGTGACAGGTTGAAAGAAGTGCTCCATTTAAATTGTCGGTTGTTGATATTGTAAGTAGTCAGTTCCATCTCGAAACCACGGTTTCTCAGTTTACCCTCATTTGTCCAGGCTTGTGTATATCCGGCGATGCTGTTAACCGTTTTCTGATAGAGCAGACTTTTCGTGATAGAGTAATAGTAGTCGAAAGTCAGCCCGATGCGATTGTTCAGCAGAGAGATATCCAGACCGAAATTCGCCTGATTGGTTTGTTCCCACTGCAAGGCCCGGTTGCCCAGAGAAGCGGAGTTGTTGGCCAGTCCGGAGACAACCGAACCGTTGCCCTCGCCAAGGATATAACCTGCCGAATCGAGCAGGTCCGTATTAGCATAGCTTTCGATAGCATCCGTACCCGTCACACCGTAGCTCAATCGCAGTTTCAACTGATTCAGCCACTTCGCCCGTTCTTTGATGAATGATTCTTCCGAGATTCTCCATCCTGCCGATACGGAGGGGAACCATCCCCATTTATTATCTTTACCGAATTTGGAGCTTCCATCCGTACGCAAACTCACTGACAACAGATAGCGGTCTTTCAATGCATAATTGACACGGCTGAAATAAGAAACCATCGCATTGTCATTCTTCCATGTGCCGGTACGCAGGGTGGTACCTTCGTACTGGTCTATTCTTCCTGCCGCACTCAAGTAATGAATGTAATCGGTAGGAAAATCGAATCCCAGAATCCCCGTCCTCTTATTCGTATATTTATAGACAGAGGCTCCCAGCAGCCCATCCAACTGATGAATACCTTTGAACTTCTTACTGTAATTCAATGTATTCTCCGACGCCAGGTTGATAGACTTGCTGGAGGTATAATATCCACGATTGGAATCACCTGCACTTTTCGCCCCTACATTCTGATAAGTATCCGTCTCAGTAAAGTTGAAATTGAAACTATTGGAAGAGCGGAAACGCAATTCTTTCAGTAACTTGATATCGATATATCCCTGCAATTGCATACGGTATTGCCCTTTCGGACTAAAAACATTATCGATAATTCCACGGGGATTGTTGTTCGTCGATCCCCACGGGGTAGCTGTCACGGTCTTTTCCAGCCCCGTCTGCGGATCAATAGTTGTATAGGTCTTACCATTAAAATGCGAACCTCTCGTATATTCTCCTACCGGAACACCTGTAATGGCGGATGTCTCTTCGGTATGCTTCACCGGCATCCAGGAAGGGGTTCTCACAAAGTCCGTAAAGTTGGTTGCCGGACGTTCGGATTCGGTATAGGAAGGAGCGATGTTTATACCTACCGTCACGCGCTTGGACAAATCGGCGTCTATTCTCGCTTTTACATTATACCTTTTATAATAGTTCTTCAGCATCATGCCCTCGTCGCTGTTATAAGCACCGGAAATATAATACCGGATACCACTGCTACCACCACTGACGGAGAAGTCTACATTATAATAGTAAGCATTGTCGTTGAAGGCTTCCTGCTGCCAGTCCGTATTATTATTGATAGCTGCATACGCCATCTCTTGTGAAGACAATGATGTACCCAACAAATTATGTTCCCTGATGCGTAAATCCAGATATTCTTTCGTGCTCAGCACGGAATGCAACTTATAGTTCGACTTTACGCCCCACTTGGCTTTCACCGAATATTTAGGTTTGCTGATAACGCCGCCTTTAGTTGTAATCATGATAACACCGTTGGCTGCACGCGAACCGTAGATAGCCGCCGATGCGGCATCTTTCAGTACCTCGATGCTTTCCACATCACTCGGATTGAGCGATTCAAGACCGTCGCTCACCGGGAAGCCGTCGACGATAATCAGCGGATTGCTGCTGGCACTGAATGAAGAAGTACCTCGAATGGATATATCCGGATCGGCTCCCACCTCGGAAGTGGTGTTCAGAATCTGCACACCGGCCACCTTACCCAACAGCGCCTGATCCAGACGAGGGGTAGGAACGTCTTCGATACCGTCCATATTGACTTTTGTCACCGAACCGGACAAATGAGATTTCTGCTGCACACCATAGCCCACCACAACTACTTCGTCCAGTTGCTGCAAATCTTCGTGCATCACTACGCGTACCTCTTTTTTGTTCTTTACCGAAACTGTCTGGGTGGCGAAACCTACATAGGAGAATTTCAATGATGTTTTGTTCTTCGGCAGGCTGATGGAGAACTTACCATCCATATTCGTGATCGTTCCGCCGGAAGACCCTTCCACCATAACCGATACCCCGATGAGAGGCTCGTTATTCTTATCGACTACAACTCCGCCGACAACTGTGTTCTGTTGCGCCTCGTCCAAACCGGGCGAAAAAGCCAAAGCGGGAGTTCCAACTATAAATACCATGAAGAGGGTACTTATCAAAAAGATAGGAATTCTTTTCATATTACAATGTTTTTCATATTTACGTTCGCGGAAAAACAAAAACGATTCTTTCCCGGCCGGAGAAAGTTTTTCGGTTCATTCTTCCAGTTACAAAAATAGTGATAACAAGATAGAAGGCATTTACAGAATCCGTCAAAGAGTTGTAGGGAAGATTCTCCATTTGCAATAATCCTTCCAAAGCTTGTAAAAATAGCCCATAGATGTGTTGATACTATAAAATGAGTTTGTTAAGCCCTGCTTTTGCCCTTTTTTTATTATTTTTGCTAGACGAAAAGCATACACCCCAAATATAGTTCATTTATGAAGAAGCTGATATGTATTTTGCTGGTTTTTATCCTTCCACAAATCATTTTCGCAAATCAACGATACCATTTTTCCAATTTATCAGTCCAAAACGGACTATCACAGCTTCATGTCACTTGTATCTACCAGGACCGGCTGGGATATATGTGGTTCGGCACCCGCAACGGACTGAACAAGTTCAACGGCAATAACTTCGAAACTTTCTGGAATCATGCCGACGACGAATGCAGTATCAGCAACAATACCATCGCCTGCATCACCGAAGATGCGGAAGGCAACCTCTGGTTCGGAACGGAAAACGGACTGAACAAACTCGATAAACGCAGAAACGGGTTCAAACGGTATTACTTCGACCCTGAAGCTAATGCCGCCAACAATAAAATCATATCCCTCTTCACCGATAAGGAAGGCACGTTGTGGGTGGGAACCATCTCCGGCTTATATGTTTTTGATGCAAAGGAGGACATCTTGAAGGAGATCCCTCTGAAAGAACTGGCGAACAACTCCATAAGTACTATCATCGAGAAAGACGACCTTCTCTATATCGCTTCGAGTATGAGCGGACTGGTGATATACGATCCACGGAAGAACCGGGTGGTCCGTTCGTACCGCAAAGATTCGAAGACGCTGCCTATCCCCTCCAATTATATTAAAGATGTATATATCGACAAGAAAGATAACATCTGGATAGGAACCTACAAAGACGGAGTTTGCGTCATCAGGCATGACTTATCGGAAGTGATATATTACAATACCGCCAACGGACTGTCCAACAACGATATCCGTTGCATCAAAGAATCTCCTGCAGGAGAAATGTGGATAGGTACTTTCGACGGACTGAATATCGTTAATCCTGTGACGAGCCGCATCGCTTCTTACAAACACGGAGCACAGGGCAGTCTGAGCCATCATTCGGTGTACAGCATACTCTTCGACCGGATGCAAACCATCTGGATCGGAACCTATGCCGGTGGAGTTGATTACTACAATCCTTACGGCCACCTGTTCGACTTTTACAATCCCGCCACCATCCTGAACGCCAATCTGGGCATTCTGGGCCCCGCCGTCGAATATGACGGAACACTCTATATCAGTTCGGAAGGCGGCGGACTGATTGCCTTCGACCTTGCTCAACAATCCTTCCGGCAATATACCCTACCTCACAAGGCTGACGGTTCGGTGAAAAATATCTTCAAGACTGTCTATCTGGACGGTGACCGCATCCTGTGCGGGACGAGCCAAGGTGAAGTATATGAATTCAACTTGAATACCCGTCAATTCTCCCTGTTCTACCAGACTACCGACCGGCGACCGATTTACCATATCAGCCGAAGCCGCGCCGGAGAAGTGATTATCGGTGCTATCAGTGTGACGGAAGGCTTGGTATTCATCTCCGACGACGGACAACGAAGCATACAAACTGAATTTCCCGTCAAAGGGAAAGGCGGTGTCCACTTCTCTCATGTGATTTGTGTATGTGAGGTCGACAACGATATTTTCCTAATCGGTACGAAGAACAACGGACTGTTCTGTTATGACAAGATCAACCACACGCTGCTCTCCTACAACGAGACAAACGGCCTCGCCGCCCAATATATCAGCAGCATACTGAAAGATCATTCCGGAAGGATATGGATCAGCAGCATCGACGGTGGTTTGAGTGAGCTTGTTCTTTCCACCGGACAGTTCACCACCTACAACGAGAAAAACGGATTAATGAACAACCAGATCTGCAAAATCGTAGAAGGGAACGATAACACCCTTTGGCTCAGCACACTGAACGGGATATCCAACCTCGACTTGCGTACCCGCGGCATTACCAATTATAATAAGGAAAGCGGCATACGTGTGCAGGAGTTTTCTCCATGCGCCGGCCTGCACCTATCGGGCAACCGCATCTTCTTTGCCGGAAACAACGGCTTCACACTGTTCAATCCCAACGACATCATCACCAATCCGAATGTCCCGCCCATCATCCTCGACAAACTGCATATCAACAACTGCCTCATACAAGCCGGCGATGAAGGCGACATCCTGAAAGAGAACATCTCCACCCAAAAGAAAATCGTACTGAAATACAATCAGACCAATATCACCATCGAATATTGCGCACTGAATTATATCTTCAACAACAAGAACCAATATGCCTACAAGCTGGAAGGCTTCGACCATGACTGGAATGAAGTAGGCAACCGCCGTACCGCCTATTATACCAATATCCCGTCGGGCACTTACAAATTCGTAGTGAAAGGCTCCAACAATGACGGCATCTGGAACGAAGAAGGCACGACATTGGAAATCGTGGTTCTTCCCCCGCTATGGAAGACCTGGTGGGCTTACCTCTTCTATGCAGTGGTGGCTATTGCTCTTATCGCTTTCATTATCCGCTATTTCACCGAAAAGAAACGTCTGCAAAACAACATCCGTCTCAAACAGATGGAAGCGGAAGTTCACGAAGAATATTATCAGGAACGCAATCGTCTCTTCACCAATTTCTCGCACGAACTGCGGACACCGCTTACGTTGATTATGGCTCCGTTGGAAGAGTTCGTAAAACGCACCGACCTGACGGATGATATTCATTATAAAGTGAAACTGATGCTACGCAACGCCCAGCGCCTGCTCCGCATTGTCAACAATCTGATGGACCTGCAAAAGAACGAAAGCGGAACCATGAAACTGCAAGTCTCCGAGAACGACATGATAAAATTCACGCACGAAGCTGTCTCTTCTTTCCAGGACTTAGCATTATATCGGAACATTCATCTGAAGTTCAAACATTCCATCGACTGCCAACCTGTATGGTTCGACTGGAATTTGTTGGAGAAAGTCTATTTCAACTTCCTCTCCAATGCCTTCAAGAATGTGCCGGACGGGGGAACCGTATCCGTAGAACTGGACGTCAAGCCCTATTCCGAACTTACTTTCTTCCTGCCTGCCAAACTGAATAAATATAAGAATACGGAGATACGATATCTCACCATTTCCATCCAGGACAATGGTGTCGGCATTGCTCCCGATGGATTGGAGAAGATCTTCCAACCATTCTACCAAGTGGCTCAGAACGAACATTCCAAATCGGGAACCGGCATCGGACTAAGCCTCAGCAAGGCAATTATAGAGATGCATCACGGAGTGGTGTGGGCAGAAAACGCAACCGGAGCGAATATGTCCGGTGTAGGCTTATCAAGCTCCGGTGCAGTATTCAAATTTGTACTGCCGGTCGACAAAAGTCTTTTCGCTCCCGAAATGATAATCGAATCGGCCGAAGATAAAGCCGTATCTTTCAGCGTTGAGCTTCCGGACGCCGCTTACGAACCGGACAATTCCTCCAGAAAGCAAGCTACGATTCTGGTAGTGGAGGACAATCGCGACCTGAACAATTATATCTGTTCCTGCCTGGCGGATAGATACAATGTAGTGGGCGTGACAAACGGCGAAGACGCTCTTGCCAAAGCGGTCTATCTGCTTCCCAACCTGATTATCACCGACCTGATGATGCCCAAGATGAATGGTATCGAACTGATCCGTCGGTTGAAGAAGGATATGAATACCAGCCATATCCCGATTATTATGGTGACGGCAAAGACTGGCACGGACGATATCAAAGAAGGCTATGCAGCAGGTGCTGACGAATATATCACAAAACCTTTCGACGCCTCCATCCTGAAAATCAGAGTAGACAACCTGATCCAAAGCCGCGAGAAACTGAAAGAGCTGTATAGCAAAAACTTCTCACTCGAATCACTCGGTGTCGACGTGACTTCCGTCGATGAGAAGTTTATGCAAAAGCTATATGCCACTCTGCAACAGAATATCGCCAATTCGGACTTAAACCTGGATGCCTTCTGCAAAGAACTCGGACTAAGCAAATCGAACCTTTACCGCAAGATTAAGCAAATCACCGGATACTCTCCCAATGAGTTTATCCGTAATTTCCGGTTGGAGACAGCCGCCAAGATGCTAAAAGAAACGGATATGTCGATAACGGAAGTATATTGTGCCGTAGGTTATAATAGCCTGGCTTACTTCTCTAACAGTTTCAAAACACTGTACGGAGTATCTCCGTCGGAGTTTAAGAACAGGTCGGAGGGCGAAAGAGAATAAAACCTTGTAGACACGGTGTTCACGGCAAACGATAGATTTGTAATATTCCGTCATTCATTTGTAAAATGAGGTATTTTCGATGGAAGGGGCGTTTTTATAAGTATTAGACTTACCTTTATAATCAATTTTCCTCAAGATGCGATAACTTTGAAATCGAAAAGCTGGAAATACTATGGACATCAAGAAAGTAACATTCATTATCGCTTCATCACTTGTGCTCTGCTTCATGGCGAGTGCACAAAGTAAGTTGATATCAATCAATGAGAAGGGAAAGCTCTCTTATCATTCGTATACAGACAAAGGAGATTTACTCCCCGATTTCTCTTTCTGCGGTTATAAGGGCGGTGGAGTGGCCATTCCCCATATAAAGGTAACCGCCTCTATCAGTCCTTCGCCCAACAAAGAGGACGATACCCCTTTTATACAGGCCGTAATAGACAAAGTAGCAAAATTGCAACCGGATGAAGATGGATTCAGGGGATGCATCCTGCTCAGAAAAGGCGTATATCATATAGCAAGCCCTATCCGGATTACAGCAAGCGGCATTGTGCTTCGCGGCGAAGGGAATAATAAGGAGAGCGGAACGGTACTCATTGCCACCTCTCCCAGGAAATACAATGTCATAGAGGTCGGCTTTAACGGAAAAGCCAAATACAACACCAACGATGTACAGGAAATTATCGACAAATATGTTCCTTCGGGCACACGTATCCTCCATGTGAAGAATGCGGATAAACATTTTCGTACTGGCGACGACGTAATTGTCCGACGCCCCAGTACGGCAGCGTGGATTCAGACCATCGGCATGGATTCCATCGCCCCCCGCCCCCGCAAAGGAGAAACTACATGGGAGGCTTTCGAACGTTTCCGCCGCGAAGGAAAAGATACGGACATGAACGGAACGATCCAATGGAAACCGGGGAGCAAGGATCTGACGTTCGAACGGAAAATTGTATCAGTGAAAAAAGACGAAATCACACTGGATATCCCGTTGACGAACGCTTTGCAGAAGGAGTTCGGTGGAGGAACCATCTATAAATACAGGTATGACAAACGCTTCACACAATGTGGCGTAGAGAATCTGTACGGCATGTGCATCTATGATGAGTCGGTTAAAAAGAGCTATCGGGGCATAGGCGAATACTGCTGCGACGAGAACCATGCCAATACATTCGTTGCTCTCCGGACGGTCGAGAATGCATGGGTACGCAATGTCAGCGTAGAGCATTTTGACTGTTGTGTGACTACCACTTCTGCCACCAAATATATCACGGGACAAGACCTTTCCGCCATCAACCCCATCTCGCAGATTACCGGAGGAAGACGGTATGCTTACCACATCAACGGCGGACAAATGTGTCTGTTCCAACGTTGCTACTCCAGCCATCACCGTCACGAATTTGTATTGGGGGCCACTACTCCCGGGCCAAACGCTTTTGTAGACGGTTATGGTGAAATGACCTTTGCTTCCAGCGAACCGCATCACCGCTGGTCGGCCGGATGCTTATGGGACAATATAGTATTGAAAGGTCCGAGCGCATCACTCATGGCAGCCAACCGGGGATCGATGGGTTCGGGACACGGATGGGCTGGCGCGCAAATGGTATTCTGGAATTGTGCCGCCCCGCTGATTTTGGTCATGCAGCCGCCTACGGCACAGAACTTTGCCATCGGACTGCAAGCCACAGAAGTAGACAATAGCAAAGAAGCCCGGTCCGGTGCGAAATCGACCTTCAACAGCATCGTCAACACTTCGATGATAGATATGAAATATAAAGACCAACCGATAAACGGAACCGGATGGACCGAGCAGACAGCCGGAACAGTGGTTCCTTCGAGCCTGTATTACTATCAGTTACGTGACCGCCTTGGAAAGTCGGCACTCAAGAAAGTAATGGACGAACCACAGTACAATAAATATTTCAACCGATAAAGATAACCATGAAGAAGATTCTATCAATCATACTCACCCTAACTCTCTCCGCAACCGTTTTTGCGCAACCTCTGCCCAAAAAGCTTGAACATAACGAGAAAATGGCCTGGTGGCGCAATGCCAAATTCGGCATGTTCGTGCACTGGGGACCTTACTGCCTGTACGGCGGCGTATACAACGGATTCAACCAAAGACGAGGCGGTGCGGAATGGATTATGAACCGTTGCAAAATACCTGTACGTGAATATCGTGCGAAAGCCTGCACCTTCAATCCCGTGGACTTCAATGCCGAGGAACTGGTGCTGACTGCCAAAAATGCAGGTATGAAGTATATCATATTCACCACCAAACACCATGACGGATTCGCGATGTTCAAAAGCAATGCCAGCGAATTCAATATCGTAGACTACACCCCGTTCAAACGTGATATCGTAGACGAACTGGCAAAAGCCTGCCGTAAGCACCATATAAAACTGGGATTTTATTATTCCCAGACACAGGACTGGTGCAACCCCGGCGGCGGCACTATCCGCAAAGAAATGAAAGAAGGATGGGCAAACCCTGATTCGGTAGCCATCGACAATTTTACCCAAGAGAATCTGGGAGGTTGGGATTGCCTGCAACGTTCCGCCTCTCTGGATGATTATTTCAGAAAGGTAGCCATCCCGCAAATCAAAGAACTACTGACGAATTATGGTGACGTAGCCGTCATGTGGTGGGATACCCCGCACCGTATCAGCAAAGAGACAGCGGCGGAAATCACTGCCGAACTCGCAAAGTATCCGCAGGTAATTACCAACGACCGGTTGCGCCGTCCCGATTTTCCCGGCGACTATAAGACTCCCGAAGGACGTATCCCCCACGCAAAGGACATCGAACGCGTAGACTGGGAGACGTGTATGAATATCGGCAGCTCCTGGGGATACAAAAGCTGGGAGAAGAACTGGAAAAGTGCGGAAACAATTATCCGTAATCTCAATACCATTGCCGCCCGTGGCGGCAACTACCTGCTCAACGTCGGCCCCGACCCGACAGGTGTTGTGCCTGCTCCCGCACTGGACTGCCTGAGAAAAGTAGGCGAATGGATGCGGGTGAACGGTGAAGCGATTTACGCAACACAGCGCAGCGAAATATTTCCTCCCTGGGGCGAATGTATCCGGAAAGACGAAAAGAAGAACTCCGTATATTATCTCTCCGTCTTTCAATGGCCGGAAGACGGCAAACTGGCATTCGACACGAAATATACAGTGAAGGAAGCAATGCTGCTGGCCGACGGTACGAAACTGAAATTTACTAAAACGCCCGGCGGCATTACGATACAAGTTCCCACGCAGGCTCCTGACAAGATAGCTACGGTTGTCAGACTGGAATTGAAAGAGAAACTGCCCGCAATCCAATTAATATCCAACACCGCGAAAGCATTCGAAATAGCTGACGAATGAGAATCTACGGACGAATAAAAAATAGCAGACGATGAATATGAAGGTACGAAGTATATGGTTTTCAGGATGTATATTCCTTTCCACGACATTAACGTTTGGAAAAGAATACAAGCTTTGGTATAACGCTCCGGCTACCGTATGGGAAGAAGCTCTTCCTATCGGTAACGGACGTATCGGAGCGATGGTATATGGCAACCCGCTACAGGAAGTATATCAACTGAACGAAGAATCGATCTGGTCGGGCTATCCGCAGGACTGGAACAACCCCAAAGCCGCGAACGCGTTGCCACAGGTACGGGAAGCTGTCGACCGCGGAGACTATGCCAAGGCAAGCGAACTCTGGAAAGCCAATGCACAAGGTCCGTATACAGCCCGTTACCTGCCTATGGCAAACCTGATGCTCGACCAACTGACGCGGGGGGAAGCCCGGAATCTGTATCGTGAACTCAACATATCGAACGCACTGTCTACCGTCACCTACGAAGCGGACGGAGTGAAATACCGCCGCACTTCCTTTATCTCCTATCCGGACCAGGTGATGGTCATAAAAATAGCCGCAGACCGTCCCCAGGCGGTATCGCTCCATATTCGCTTGAACAGCCTGCTGCGCTATACCGTGCAGACAAAAGGGGAAAAGACACTGATCCTGAACGGCAAAGCCCCCGCCTATGTTGCCAATCGTGACTACGACCCACATCAGGTGGTATACGATGACAAACGGGGGACACAATTCAAAGTGCAAGTGGAACTGCTGCCGGATGGCGGTCACTGTGAGGCAAACGACTCTGCACTGACCGTTCGCAATGCAAATGAAGTAGTGCTGCTACTCTCTGCCGTCACCGATTTCGGGAATAAGAAAATGACACTCAAAAAATGCAAGCGTCCCTATCAGGAATTACTGCAACGACACACGGATGACCATCAGCAACTCTTCAACCGCCTGCAACTATCACTGGGCACAGAGAATCTGCAAAAAGAAGCACTCCCCACCAACGAACGTTTAAAAAGCTTCGAACAAGACCCCACTGACAACGGATTGACGGAACTCTACTATCAATACGGTCGTTACCTGCTGATTGCCTCTTCCCGCCCGGGCGGGCTGCCCGCCAATCTGCAAGGCATCTGGAACCGGCACGTTCAACCGCCTTGGGGATCGAATTATACGACCAACATTAATACTGAGATGAATTACTGGCCGGCGGAAATAACCAATCTTCCGGAATGCTTCCTGCCATTGTCCGATTTCATCGGCCGCCTGGCTGTCAATGGCGCACAAACGGCCAAAGTTAACTATGGCATCAATCGCGGATGGCTGGCCCACCATAACTCGGACGTCTGGGCACAAACCGCTCCGACCGGAGGCTATGATTCCGATCCGAAAGGCGCACCTCGATGGTCGTGCTGGCCAATGGCAGGCGTATGGCTCTGTCAGCATCTATGGGAACACTATGCCTTCGGCGGCGATAAAAAATACTTGTCCAAAACGGCTTATCCCCTGATGAAAGGCGCAGCCGAATTCCTGCTGCAATGGCTGCAAAAAGATCCGGAAACAGGCTACTGGATTACCAACCCATCCACTTCACCCGAGAATCGCTTCCGCTATATCGACAAGGAAGGAAAGAAACAGAACGGAGAGATCAGCCGTTCATCCGGTATGGATCTCGGTCTGGCATGGGACTTACTGACCAACTGCATCGAAGCAAGTACGGTGCTGGATACGGACAAAGCATTTCGCCAGCAGTGCATGGATGTACGCGCCAACCTGCAACCGTTCCGCATCGGTTCAAAAGGACAACTACTCGAATGGGATAAAGAGTTTGAAGAGACAGACCCTAACCATCGCCATGTATCCCATCTGTTCGCCCTGCACCCCGGACGACAGATTATCCCCGAACAGCAGCCGGAACTGGCAGCCGCCTGCCAACGGACACTCGAAATCCGCGGAGACGGCGGCACAGGCTGGGCTATGGCATGGAAAATTAACTTCTGGGCACGTCTGCGCGACGGTAATCATGCTTTCGGGATGCTGAAAAACGGATTGAGATACGTAGATGCCACCCAAGTCAGCGTCCGTGGAGGGGGTACATACGCCAATCTCTTCGATGCCCATCCCCCTTTCCAGATTGACGGAAACTTCGGAGGAACGGCAGGCATTACGGAAATGCTGCTGCAAAGCCATGCGGGATACATACACCTGCTACCTGCCCTGCCGGACAACTGGCAAAGCGGAAGTATCAAAGGCGTCCGCGCCAGAGGCGGATTCACCATCGACATGGAATGGAAAGAAAGCAGGATTACCCGGCTGTCCGTTACTTCCCATTCGGGAGGAACCTGCCGGATACGCGAAGCGACCTCACCCCACGAAGAAGTGATTGAAACGGAAAAGGGAAAGACGTATCAAGTGAAATAAAAAAAGACTGCTTATCAAGTTTAATAAAAGAGAGAACAATCATGAGAAACTATTATCAAACCATAACGATTGCCTGCTGCATGGCAATGAGTGCTTCTCCCCTCGCTATATGGGCGCAGAGTGGCGACGAACAAGGGCTCGAAATCCCCCGCAACCTGCAATTGCAACAAGACAAAGACGAGCTTCGCAAAGCCTACGACGGTTGGTGGACAGCCTCTCAAAAGAATAAGGAGCAACGAATGTCGTGGTATAACGAAGCCAAATTCGGTTGCTTCATCCATTGGGGCCCTTACTCCGTACCCGCGGGTCTTTGGAAAAACAAGATGCAGAGCGGCTATACCGAACACCTGATGCGAAAAGCCCGCATCCCCCTGGAAGAGTACAAAAAAGAACTGATACTTCCTTTCAATCCTACTGAATTTGATGCCGAGGAGTGGATGCGCCATGCATCGGAAGCAGGCATGAGATATTTCGTCATTACTGCCAAGCATCACGACGGATTCGCCATGTATCCATCCGATGCTTATCCCTACGATATTCGCCTTTCCAAATTTCAGAAAGATCCGATGGAAGCATTGAGCAGAGCCGCTAAGAAATATGGCATCAAGTTCGGTTTCTATTATTCGCACGCTTTTGACTGGGAACACCCGGACGCTCCGGGAAACGATTGGGATTATCCCACGAATCCCGGTGGAGATAAACTTGTGGGCGGCAAGAACTGGTGGCTGGAACGTAAAGACTTTCTCGCTAATGCCGAGAAATATGTAAACGAGAAATCCATTCCGCAAATACAGGAACTTATCAGAAAGTACGACCCCGACATCTTATGGTTCGATACTCCGCAGAAGCTTCCGCTCTATCTCAATATCCGCATACTGGAAGCTATCCGCCAAGCGGACCCACAAAACAAAATCGTCGTAAACGGACGACTAGCACGTTTTGGCTCTAATAATATAGGTGATTACCGCAATACGGGCGACCGTTCCGCCTTCTTTTTCCCCACCGAAGGGGCATGGGAATCTATTCCCACTACCAACGAGTCTTATGGATACAGCGTAGTGGATACAGTGCGCAAACCTGTTTCATTCTTTGTACAATTATTACCCAGCGCCACTTCGAAAGGGGGTAATATACTGATGAACGTAGGTCCGATGGGCAATGGCCGATGGGACAAGAGAGACATCGAAGTGTTTCAGGGCATAGGACAGTGGTTGAAGGTGAACGGAGAAAGTATCTATGGAGCACAACGCACCAATCTGCCTATACAGCCGTGGGGCGTAACGACACTGAAAGGAGATACGCTGTATGCACACGTATTTCATTGGCCAGCCGATGGAAAACTGATTATCGGCGGACTCCGTTCCGACATCGGAAAAGGATGGCTCGTTGCCGACAAGAAGGCGGCGATAAGATTCAAGCGCTTAAACGCGGATGATTACGAACTGACCTTGCCCGCCAATGCGCCGGACAGCATGAATTCCGTCATCGCACTGGTACTGAACAACCGGAAAGTGCCGAATCCCATCCGTCTTATCGACCACAAACAGAGCAATACGCTCTATACATTCGATTCCGAACTGCAAGGGCGTGGATTGGGATACGGTGACGGCAAACCGAACTGCAACTACGTTACCAAATGGAAAAATACGAATCAGTGGATGAAATGGAACTTACGGTCAAGCGCACCTGTCGAATATACTGTTTATCTGGACTACAACACGCAGGGAAAGAATGATACGGGAACAGTCGTGGTAGAGATAGCCGGACAGAAACTGGAAGCGAACTACTCCACTTATCCCGAACAGAAAGGGACCAACAGTCTACGTCTGGGAAAAGTGAAGCTGCCGAAAGGTAGTTTTGAATGCAGCCTGAAAGGAAAACAATACCAGGGAAGCCAATACATGACTCCTATTGCCGTACGGCTTGAAAAAGAGTAAGCATGGCAGTAATCTCTGTATCGCAATAACTTCGAAATAGCAAATACATTGAATAACGCTAACAAATAGTATACATATATGAAATTGAAATTATCCACCGTAACCATAAAGTTGAAGCTCCCCATAGCAGCTTTATTGCTCGGAGCCGGCCTCACGGCCTGTACTCCGCAACCGGATTCAAACATAGTGGAAGACAACATGGAGTTTGCACAGCAACAACTCCGATGCGCTTTTGATGAAATAGACTACGCCGTAGCCAACGAATCACCCGAAAGCCGTGCGCAACGCGAAAAGAACGGATGGGGGCCACTCACCAATCCCCGGAATACGGAACCGGACGGGACGCTTCACCTCGTCCCGTCCAAAGACTGGACCAGCGGATTCTTCCCCGGCGAGCTCTGGTTTCTCTATGAGTATACCCAGAATAATTTCTGGAAAAAGAAGGCGCAGCAACATACCGATATCCTGGAACAGGAAAAGATGAACGGCGGCACTCACGACATGGGCTTCAAGATGTATTGCAGCTTTGGAAACGGTTATCGCCTGACGCAAGACGAACGCTACAAAGAAATTCTGTTGCAATCGGCACGCACACTTTCCACCCGGTTCAAACCCAAAGCCGGCATTATCCGCTCTTGGGACCATAACAAGGATAAATGGCAATGCCCGGTCATCATTGATAATATGATGAACCTTGAGTTGCTGTTTTGGGCTACCAAAGAAAGTAAGGATTCCACCTATTATAATATAGCGGTAAGCCACGCACGGACTACGATGAAAAATCATTTCCGTGCAGACTATAGTTGCTATCATGTGATAGACTACGACACCATCACCGGACAAGTACTGAAAAAGAACACACATCAGGGACTTGCGCACGAATCGGCTTGGGCACGCGGTCAGGCATGGGCACTGTATGGCTATACGATGTGTTACAGGGAAACCAAGTTACCGGAATTCCTCGAACAGGCTAAAAAGGTGGAACAATACCTCTTCACCCACAAAAATATGCCCGAAGACCTGATCCCTTACTGGGACTTCGACGCTCCCGGCATTCCCAACGAGCCGCGTGACGCCTCAGCAGCCACAGTGATCGCTTCCGCACTCTACGAACTGTCGCAATATGACCGCAAAAACAGCGAACGCTACAAGAAAAACGCCGACAGGATAGTAGAGAACCTGACGAACAGTTATCGCACTACGCTGAACAAAGACAACGGTTTCCTGCTACCCCACAGCACAGGAACCAAACCTACCAACGTAGAAGTGGACGTACCCATCGTATATGCCGACTATTACTTTATAGAAGCATTACTACGCAAGGATAAACTGGAGAAAACCGGCAAACTTTTCTAAAAACGAGAAAGAAATGAAACGACTGATTTATACGTTATGCCTTATTATAGGCTGCGCCACCCTATCCGAAGCTAAAGTCCTCACCGGGCATAAAACCCGGCTAACCGACAACTGGCTGTATCTGCGGGGAGACATCGGCAATATCTGGGAAGCAGTGCGTCCCGCCGCTCCCGGCAGTTCGGAATGCGTTCCCCTATGGACGCCTGTCACCCTGCCCCATTGCTTCAATGCCACAGATGCCGTAGACCCGGACATGAATTACTACCAGGGCCCCGGGTGGTATAAAACACTGCTCGACATACAAAATCCCTATCCCAACGGACGAATCCTGCTCGACTTTGAAGGAGCGGGACAAAAGACCGAAGTATACATCTACACGACACGGGTCGCTTCCCATATCGGCGGATACGATGAATGGACGGCAGATATCACCGAAGCGGTGCAAGCATTCGTCTCCACTCCCGAATGTGTTCAACGTTTTGGCGGTAAAGTTCCCCTATCCATCCGTTGCGACAACAGCCGGGATGCGGAAATGATTCCTTCCGACTTATCGGATTTCAACGTTTATGGCGGACTATACCGCTACCTCAACCTGGCGTATGTCCCCGAAGTTTCCATAGATCGTGTACAAATAGATGCCGTATTAGACAAAAACCTGAAAAAGGCAACACTTGCCGTTCAAGCTTTTTTCTATAATCCGTCGGATATCAGGAAAACAACTGCGCATATCATCGTCAAATCTCCTTCAGGCAAGATAATACTGAATGAAGAAAAAGAAGTGATGCCGCTTGGAAAAGCTTCCCTGCTGACGGCAAATATTCAGAAGCCGGAATTATGGTCGGACGAGGATCCTGCTCTTTACACCTGCGAAATTACCCTGCACCACAACGGACAGGAGCAGAAAGCCATCGAGCGATTCGGATTCCGCCATTTTGAATTTGTGGAAAAAGGACCATTCCGCCTCAACGGTTCCCGCCTTTTGCTGCGCGGTACACACCGCCACGAAGACCATGCGGGCGTAGGCGCAGCTATGACAGAAGAACAAATGCGGGCGGAAATGACGCTCATGAAAGAAATGGGAGTGAATTTTATCCGGCTGGGACATTACCAACAGTCGGACATTATTCTTTCTCTTTGCGATGAACTGGGCATTCTTGTATGGGAAGAGATTCCCTGGTGCCGCGGCGGTCTGGGTGGCGAGCAGTATCAGGCACAAGCCAAACGAATGTTGACGAACATGATTCATACGCATTATAATCATCCCGCCGTCATCATCTGGGGATTAGGTAATGAAAACGACTGGCCGAACGACTTCCCGGAATTCGACAAGGGAAAGATACGTAGTTTTATGAAGGAACTCCATGAATTGGCGCATCAATCGGACGATAGCCGGGTGACCGCTATCCGCCGTTGCGACTTCTGTAAAGATATCGTAGATGTTTATTCTCCTTCTATCTGGGCGGGGTGGTACAGAGGCATCTTCACCGATTATAAAAATGCTTCATTCCATGAGATGCAGCAGGTGAAACATTTCTTCCATGCCGAATGGGGAGGCGACTGCCATGCCCGCCGCCATGCGGAGGACCCGTTCATCAATTTGGATAAGATTGAAGCGGGCAAGGGAGCAGACGAACGCGCGGGAGATGCTTCGCTTTACGGTGGAAACGCACGCGCTTCCAAAGACGGCGACTGGTCGGAAAGTTACATGGTGCGCCTCATCGACTGGCATCTGAAAGAACAGGAAACGATGGATTGGCTGACAGGGGCGGCATATTGGCCGTTCAAGGACTTCTCTACTCCGGTACGTCCGGAGAATCCTGTGCCTTATGTCAATCAAAAAGGAGTAGTGGAAAGAGATCTCACACCGAAGGAGACTTACTATGTATTCCAATCATACTGGGCGAAAAAGCCTATGATACATATCTATGGGCATACATGGCCGATTCGATGGGGCAAACCGGAAGAAATGAAAGAGATATTAGTCTACTCTAACTGTCCGCAAGTGGAGTTGATTGTCAACGGAGTGCCGCAAGGAATAAAGAAGCGTAACAGTCAGGACTATCCGGCGGCAGGTCTACACTGGAACTGCAAGTTACAGGCAGGAGAGAATACAGTCATCGCCCTTTCCAAAGGGAAAGCAGTCGTGGCAGACACGCTCCGGTTTGTATACGAAACCCGCACATGGGGTAAGCCTGCGCAACTGCAAGCGAAAGTCACTCATTGCGGCGGAGAAAGTTCAGGCGATATATCAATGGTGGAAGTCCAGCTGACAGACGCTAAAGGCGTACCCTGTCTGGATGCCGTAAACTATATAGAATTCGGACTGGCAGGAGACGGGCAATTAATCGAGAACCAGGGGACTTCTACCGGTTCACGAAAGGTACAGGCCTACAATGGTCGCGCAGCCATCCGTGTAGATAAAAGGAAAGGAGAATCGGTAGTATCCGTGCGGTGTGATATCCCGGAAGTTAAAACGGTGTTTGTCAGGCTATAAAGTTTAACAAGTATATCTGTTATTTTTAAAAATACACTATCTTTGCGTATACCGTATAGCTAAAAAATATTCCGTTAAATTTCTCTTTTATGAAAACATTGAAAGCTGTCTACCTAGTAACTGTCATTACCGGCTTGTTGACCGGTTTATCCTTGTCATCTTCCGCATCCGCCCAAGATATCTCAGGAACCTGGCACGGAAAACTGACTGTTCCCACCGGTTCGCTGACCCTTGTATTCCATATCAATCAGACAGGAGAAGGCACTTACATAACGACACTCGACAGCCCCGACCAGGGGGCTAACGGAATAAAGACGCAAACCACTTCGTTCAAAGATTCCATATTGACTGTGCAGACACCTGTTATCCACGCTTCTTACAAAGGAAAGCTGAGCAACGACCGTAGTATTAGCGGAACATTCACACAAGGCATTCCTTTGCCGTTGAATCTGGAAAAAGGAGAAGCAAGCCGCTCCAAACGCCCGCAGGAACCTCAGCCGCCTTTCTCTTACAAAAGCGAAGAAGTCACGGTAAGAAACGAACAGGACGGAATCAATCTCGCGGGAACATTCACTCTTCCCGAAAAAGGAACAAAATTTCCGGCGGTAGTCATGGTGACAGGAAGCGGTGCGCAGAACCGGGATGAGGAGATTATGGGACACAAGCCTTTCCTTGTCATCGCCGACTATCTGACGCGAAACGGCATCGCCGTATTGCGCTGCGACGACCGTGGCACAGCCGCCTCACAAGGCAACCATGCAACAGCTACCAACGAAGACTTTGCCAGAGATACGGAAGCTGCCATCCACTATCTGCGCGGCAGAAAAGAAATAAACACGAAAAAGATTGGAATCATCGGACATAGCGCAGGAGGAACCATCGCATTCATTGTGGCAGCCAATGATCCGTCAGTGGCATTTATCGTTTCATTGGCGGGAGCCGCCATCAAAGGAGACAGCCTGATGCTAAGGCAAGTGGAACTGATTTCTAAATCTCAGGGAATGCCGGATGCGCTTTGGCAAGGAACGAAACCGTCGCTGCGAAACAGGTATGCCATACTGCAACAAGCGGACAAGACAACGGATGAGCTCCAAAAGGAACTGTATGCAGACGTTACCAAAACCATGTCGTCCGAACAACTGAAAGACTTGAATACCGTACAGCAGATTTCCGCCCAGATACGTTCGATGACCTCGCCCTGGTATCTTCATTTTATGAGGTACGACCCGGCTAATGCCCTGAAGAATGTGAAACGTCCGGTACTCGCCCTAAACGGAGAAAAGGACATTCAAGTGGACGCGACTATGAACCTTACAGCCATCCAACAAAGAATCAGCGAAAACGGAAACAAAAATGTAACTGTAAAAGCCTATCCGAACCTGAACCATCTGTTGCAGACCTGCGAAAAAGGCACATTGGCCGAATACGGGCAACTGGAAGAAACCATCAGTCCGGAAGTATTGAAAGATATGACCGAGTGGATTCAGAAACAGTAAGGTGATCAGCAATACACTTTTTCGGACAACATTGCCTGGTAGTACATCCATCCCCTTGATTACATACATTGCATAAATTGACTTAAATCAAAATCTTTCCTACCGAACTCACCTTGGCCGATTTTGTTTTACCTTTGCACCCGCAAAAAAGAAGAAGGTAAAAAAGTAACAGGTATCAGGTATAGTTTGGTATGAAGAAAAGTCTGATTGCATTGGCGTTCGGCACCCTGGGATTGGGTATTGCCGAGTTTGTGATGATGGGAATTTTGCCCGACGTGGCAAAAGATTTAGGAATCAGTATCCCCGTTGCGGGACATTTCATTTCCGCCTATGCGTTGGGCGTCTGTGTGGGTGCACCCGTACTGACATTAGCCCGCAAATATCCTTTGAAACATATTCTGCTGGTACTGGTCACCCTGATTATGATAGGTAATATCTGTGCCGCTTTGTCACCCAACTACTGGGTATTGCTTGCCGCACGTTTCATCTCCGGACTTCCTCATGGAGCCTACTTCGGTGTCGGCTCTATTGTTGCCGAGCGACTGGCTGATAAAGGAAAAGGTTCGGAAGCTGTTTCGATTATGATTGCCGGAATGACCATCGCCAACCTCTTCGGCGTCCCATTGGGAACTTCCCTCAGCACTATGCTTTCCTGGCGTGCCACTTTCCTGTTGGTAGGCATTTGGGGAATCGTAATCATGTATTACATCTGGCGCTGGGTTCCCCACGTAGAAGGGTTGAAAGACACCGGCTTCAAGGGGCAATTCCGCTTCCTCAAAACTCCGGCCCCGTGGCTGATTCTGGGTGCCACAGCATTAAGCAACGGTGGTGTATTCTGCTGGTATAGCTATATCAATCCGATGCTGACAAACGTTTCCGGTTTCTCTGCCGAAAGCATTACTCCTCTGATGATTCTTGCCGGATTCGGTATGGTCATGGGGAATCTTATCAGCGGACGTCTCTCCGACCGTTACACACCGGGAAAGGTAGGAACTGTCGCACAAGCGCTCATCTGTATTATGCTACTCCTCCTATTCTTCCTTTCACCTTATAAATGGGCAGCCGCTCTACTGATGTGCCTTTGTACGGCAGGATTATTTGCCGTATCCAGTCCGGAACAAGTATTAATTAGTCGCCCCTTAGAATGTGCTTTTACGCCTAATAATCAACATATTAATATATAA